>JAEEGL013479729.1_pt1 | contig 11437 bp, 7 predicted proteins | sample 9134231 | NCBI WGS metagenome assembly JAEEGL01 (sample SAMN16246548, study PRJNA631951) | gut metagenome | biome: gut microbiome; feature: rumen; material: fiber-attached | host: Bos | place: Iran: Karaj | collected 2018-10
CCAGAAGTACAATGATAGAGAGATGTCAGATTACATCCCTACAGATGAAGAACTTGCTAAGTCACTGGATACACTTCCTAAAGTTGACTAATAGCATTTATAGATAGCTTATAGATAGTATATTAAAACGTACGTCCCCCTCGTCATGATGACGCGCTGCAACCGCGTGAGAAACCGCTCTGCAAAAGTTCTCGGCATCGCAAAGCGATGGCGAGAATCCTGAACGAAGTGAAGGATGACCGTGCGATAGCACGGAGCAGACGCAAAGCGGATGCATAACCACGGAGTGGTTATATCACAGCACGCACATGCACTTGGGGGACTGTTTTATTAACAACAGACAGCCCAGACACAGGCTGGTGCGTGCATCAGAGGCGTATTTTGCCGGGTGATGCATGGCATCCAGATGGGTCTGGGCGTTCGTATATAAAAAACCACCTATCCCGAAAGATAAGTGGTATGATATACATCAAAAATCTTATTGCACAGCCTCTGCTGCTTCTATCTTTCGGCATTTTAGGTATTCAAATCGTGCTCATGCAAATGATTAATCTGCTGAGCATTAATAATTGAATCTTGAATTCTGCCGATAAGCTTAAACATAAGACTATTTCCTTTCATAAATAAGTGTTCATTTTACTAGAGACATATTTCGTCTGTCAAGACAAAACATTTTCATTTTATTCGTATATAAATATTTCCATATTATCCGTCAGACAGATTATCCTCATATTGTCCGTCTATAACTATCATGCCTCGTCCATGCGTCTTACTGTAATACATAGCCTTATCCGCAAGGTCTACCAGTTCTTCGATATTGCCGCAGGTATCTTTATAGGATGCCACACCCATACTGGTATTAACACGCACCTTCAGATCTTCATATTCCACTACGGTCGATTCTATCTCATCATGCATTTCCTTCAGAATGTTATAAGCCTCATCTATTCCTATTCCGCGTAATATGAGCAGGAACTCCTCGCCTCCGAACCTCACTGCCGTTCCATTAAATCTATCGGCATATTTATCGTCTATCGAAGCCACTGTTTTGATAACCTCATCTCCCACCAGATGTCCGTAGGTATCATTTACATTTTTAAAGTGATCTATATCCATCATGGCAACCGTCAGTTTATCGCCGTCCAAAAGAACCTGTCTTTTAAGATCACCATAAAAATGATTAAAGTATATACGATTATATATCTTTGTAAGTCCGTCCTTTTTCGCCATTTCCTCAGTCTTAAGATACAACCTGTCGGATATGAGTGCCGATGTAAAGTCCATTACAGAAGTCTCATAAAATGCATATCCGTTGATAAAGAAATCATACTTGCCGGATATAACCACCATAACGCCGTACAGATCATCATTCTCGTAAGCAGGAAATGCAACGGCATTAAGTATTCCTATCCCGGATAAGATCGGATATTTGTACTCACGGTTTATACATATCTCCGTAGGTTCTGTACTCTCCGCATCTACGACAAGCTTATATACTTTCTCAAGTTCTTCCCCGAGAAGTTGCTCCGTTGTCTCATCCTCCGCATTTATATAAGTAAACGGTTCTTTGTTCATATATACATTTTCGGATATATACATTCCGACAGCCTTGGCCTTCTTTACTTTCATGATATTATCCAGCATGACCTTGGCATTCTTCTCTATATCGAAACTCGAAGAGAAAAACTTCATAACGCCGATAAGCGATCTGGATTCGTGATTACTCTCTGCGAGATCGTCATTTACTCTCGCCATATTGATTCTCTGAAAATTTATCTCGCTGTTGATTCTTTCGACCTTCTCTGTAACGGAGATAAGTTTTTCATTTTCTTCTTTGATATCCCCATATTTAAAGAGTATGTCTTTATATTTTTCGTTGAGATTTCTTATACTTCGGGAAATGATAAGATACAGTATACAACACACGATCACTATGACCATGAAAGGAGCCGTAAGACCAAACTTCCATATGCCGTTGATCAATGTCCTATACTTAAAAAACAACAAAAAGCTTGCTGTAAAAAGAGAAACAGATACAAACAGACAGTTATTAACACTGTCAAATCTGTCACAGAACAGAATGTCCTGCAGATAAATGTATATTAAACACATGAAAATCGGGACAATCAAAGAAGCCGGAATAATGTCGATAACACCTCCGGCAGAAAAAAGAAACACATAAATGCATGTTCTCACACGCATAAATGTATATGGAAATTCATCTTGTGAATCAAGCTTCTTTAACCTTCCAAAAAACAAAAATCTATCAAACACTATAATCAGAGCCGGAACAACCACATAATAATACATGATAAAGCTGTTCAACGTAAGTTCCGATATTCTTGAGAGCAGAGTCGAAAGAAGCATGAAAAAATAAACAGCCCGATTATATACCAGCAGATTTTTAATGCTGTTTACCTTATATTCTGTTGACATATACACACCTCAAACAAACAAAACGGATAGATTCCTTCTGCTGTCATACATGTATATTTTATCATATCAAATAACGTACATCAATTTCGAATACGCCCTATATATTCAACATCAAACGAATCATCCACAGGATATTTTCCGCTTTTTGAAATCGAGAGTTCATGGTTCTTCTCCGAATATTTCAGTTCCATCAGACTATACTGACCCTGTTCGAATTCATATCCGTCTCCACTGTCAAAATACACGGTAAATTCCGCATCCCGTCCTTCATATACACGTACCGTATTAACACGTCCGCCCTGTTCATCTGCATATGATATATCATCGGAAAAAGGAATCACCGATCCCTCTCTCACAAAGACAGGTATTCTGTCTAAAGGTGCTTCTGCCTCTATAAGACTTCCGCCCTCATAATAATCTCCTGTATAAAAGTCATACCATCCATAGCCCTTAGGTAAGTATACATTTCTGCTCTTCTTTACATCCCCCGTTATTTCCGAACCGTTCGCATAGTACATCGGTGTATAAACCGGTGCTACAAGTATAAACGGTCCCAGAAGAAACTCATCCACTATAGTCAGTGCACGCTCGTCTTCGGAAAAATCGCAGGCAAGTGCACGCATCATAATCTCACTGTTCATATGTGCTGCTGCTGCTATGGAATAGATGTACGGCATCAGCCTGTATCTGAGTCTTATGTACCTGACTATCGCATCATAAAAAGGATCTCCTTCATCTCCGAACCTCCACGGTTCTCTCGGTGTATCGGTTCCGTGTGAGCGAAAGATCGGAAGAAATGTACCGAATTCAATCCACCTTACATACAGTTCCCTGTATGACGGATCCTCTACTCCGTCGTTGTAATCACCTTTCCAGAACCACAGAGGACTTCGGTCTTTGCTGTCACATCCTCTGTTTTCATACTTATCATTTACCACAAAAAAGCCACCGATATCCAGAGTCCAGTACGGCATTCCCGTAAGACTCATTTTAATTCCCTCAACAATCTGCTTTCTGAGGGTATCATATGTAGCAGTGATATCCCCGGACCACAGTATGGTTCCGTACTTTTGGATTCCCGTATATCCCGATCTCGTAAGATTTACAACTCTCTTCTCTGAATAGTGTTTTCTCCAGTTCTCATAAATACCCTTAGCATGATACAAGCCATATGAGTTTATCTTATCCCATTTCATGGACCTTCGCGATTCATCCGTTACAACTTTATATCGTTCGATTTCAGATTTCTTCTTCTCTCCGCTCCAATCGGCGTCTGAAAACGGCTCGGCATTATCACACCACAAGGCATCCGTTCCGCTTCCCATTATCTCTTCCCTACACTGTTTCCAATATATATTTACGGCATTTTCATCAAATGCATCATATACATTTGAATTCGGAAGGAGCATGTTCTTCTCTGCGAACTCTTTATAATCCTCCGAATCGGAACTCATATTCGGCCAGATGCTTACCATGAAATGTACATTCTTTGCATGCAACCCCTTTATAGTACTCTTAAGATCGGGATATCGGTTTTTATCAAATCTCTTCTCTCCCCAAAGTCCTTCTTCCCAGCTGTGCCAATCCTGAACGATACAATCTATCGGTATGTTTCTGTTTCTGAATGTTTCAGTGATGCTTTCAAGTTCCTCTGCGGATCTATAGCGTTCTTTACTCTGAATATATCCGAACGCCCAACGCGGAAGCATAGACGGTTTTCCCGTAAGCTGATGATAAAGCTTAACGAGATCTTTTATATTCTCACCCAGAAAAACATAGTAAGAAAGCACCTCTGTACTGTCTATAAAAAACTCTATCGAGTTTTCTTCCGACTTAAATATCTGGCAGCTCTCGGAATCTATCAGAATTCCGTAGTGCCCGGTCGTTACAAGGAACGGGATTGCTATACGCATATTGGATTCATAGAGATACTCCGTATGATTTCTGTAATCGAATACCCCGTCTTCATACTGTCCCATACCAAGCAGCATTTCACTTTCACCGATATTAAACCTGAGTTTTACCGAATACATTTTCCTTGAAGGAATGCTCTTCACGGTTTCCGTATATGATACTTCGCCGTTAGCGGTCATTTTCTTTTTGAATCCGCTCGTGTCGGAAATGTAACTGAATTCCGTCTGAGGAGCAATCTTTACATCCATCTGCTTCAGAACACAGTTTCCCTTCCAATCGAAACCAAGCGGTTCACTGTAGGTTTCGGTTCCGTCTAACTGATATGAAACATGTATTATTCCATCCACTATCTCTTCAACAATCCTGTCCATCTGTTATCCTTTCAACGCACCGGCTGTCATACCCGATACAATGTACTTTTGTCCTATCAGATATACTATAAGTACAGGAAGACTTGTGAGGAAAATATCCGCACATACAAGATTCCAGTCCTTGTAATACATTCCGAAGAAATTATATACCGAAAGCGTCATCGGCCACTGCTCTGTCTTATTTAGGAAGTAGAGCGGTGACACAAACTCATTCCATGTATTAAGGAATGTAAGAACCGCAGCTGTAGCAACCGCCGGTCTGAGCAGCGGAAGCATTATATAGAAAAACAGCTTTATCGGTCCACACCCGTCTATTACAGCAGCTTCGTCAAGCTCCACCGGAACTTTCGATACAAATCCGTGTATAAGAAATGTCATAAACGGAAGCTGCATTGCTGTGTAAAGCAGTATTATTCCTATAACCGTATTGTTTAGATGAAGGAACTGCAGCACCTTTGTAAGTGCAACATAGTTTATCGGAAGTGTTATTCCGAGAACTATGAACATATAAAAAACTCTGTTAAGCTTTGACTGATTTCTTGCAAGAACATATGCCGCAAGCGATGCAAGAAGAACACAGAGTATAGTCGATCCTCCCGCATATATAAGACTGTTTATAAATGATCTGAGGAGCTTACCCTTCTGAACAACCGTAACAAAATTTTCAAGTTTTATCGGATGTGGCAGCATAAGATTCATGGATGCCGCTGACTTCTTGTCCTTAAAGGCATTGAAAGTTATAAGGAGCAGCGGTATAAGACATATCAATGAAAACAGCCACGCAATTATGTTACGGATAATTGATTGAGTTATCTGCTTATTTTTCATTATTCAACCACCTCATTCCGCGTCATGATCCTTATCATAAAGAAGCCTACTATGATCATAATTATAAACATTACAGATGAAAGTGCCGTACCTACAGCATACTGTCCTGTTCCGAACTTCTTAAATACAGCCGTATAGAGAACCTCTGTTGTGTCTTTTCCCGGTCCTCCGTTGGTAAGTGCATAAACCATGTCAAATACTTTCATACCGTATATAACATTAAGTACCGTCGTGGTTGTAAGCGTTGGAATAAGAAGCGGAAGTGTTATATATCGGAATTTCTGCCATGCACCCGCACCGTCTATCGCAGCCGCATCATAGTATTCCGGAGATATAGACAGAATACCCGCTATAAGTATTGTCATGATGTATCCGACACCTCTCCAGATATCTACAGCCATTACCGAACCGAATGCAAGATCCGGAGATACCAGCCACTTCTTTGCAAGGAAATCCAAACCTATCGACCTGAAGAATGTATTTAAAAGGCCGCTCTTCGGATCCAGTATCGACTTAAATATCATGCCTATGATAAGAGTTGACAGTACTGAAGGCATAAATACAATTCCACGATGCATATTTAAAAACTTGATCTTCTTGGTAAGAAGAAGTGCCAGTGCAAGTCCGATCAGAGTCTTCATAACCGTAGTAATAACGGTAAATGCCAAAGTATTCATTATGATCTTTAAGTAATTTTCATCGAGCGAGAAAACCGTTTTGAAGTTTTCAAATCCCACAAAATGCAATTCATCGGAATATGCCGACCAGTTAGTAAAGGAATAGCACACGCCGATCACACCGGGCAGAAAGAATAATACAAAATATATAATGAGCGCCCCTGCAGCAAAATATGTAGGATATATTTTTCTTTTATTCATATCAGATACCCTTTCCAAAATGGGGTTGCTTAAGTACCTTAAGCAGCCCCATATATTTACAAGTTATCATTCGATATTTACTGCCATGCCGGATCGGATGCGGCCTTTGCCTGCTCCTCACGCAGCTTATCAATATCCTGAAGTACTTCTTCAGGTGTCATTTCTCCGAGGAATAATGCTGACATATCTTTTCCTATATCCATCCATGCAGGGTTGTAATACTTAACTGATGCCTGGAATACCGCAACCTTATCAGGATATCTGTCATAGAAATCCTGTACTACATCAGAGTAAGCTGACGGAGCATTTGTATAAGGCAGCTGATTGAACTTAGCAACATTTTCTGTCATATATGCAAGGCTTTCATCCGAAGCCATGAACTCGAGATACTTCTTTGCAGCTTCTACATTCTTTGATCCAGAGAATATAAATCTTGAAGGTCCGCAGTAGTTAACATTGAGTGACTGGTTATCACACAATGGATTTACGAAGAAACCGATGTTATCTGCCGGGAAGCTTGAGTCAGCCGCATTAACTTCCGCACCGAGTCCCTGATTGTAAAGAACCATAGCGTACTCTCCGCTTGCGATGGCTGCAGGTGCATCCGCATACTGATTTGACATGTAATTGTCACCGAAGTAACCCTTATCAGCCATTTCCTTAAGCTGTGCAAACATAAGTGTAAGCTTTTCGTTGCCTGCAAATGTAGCTGTATTTGCATTAAGTGCATCAGGATATCCCTGATCTGCCTGAGTTGCGGTTATTGCAGCTTCAGTCCAGCATACGTGATGCCATCCGTCAGATACACATTCGTAAATAGGGATAATATCTGCTTCCATAAGCTTATCACATACTGCACAGAATTCAGCGTAATTTGTAGGAATCTCAAGACCATGCTCTTCAAACATTGAAATATTATATCCTACTGCCCAGCAGGCTGATACATCCTGTATAGGCTGTCCGTAAAGCTTTCCGCCTACTGACAGTTCAACTGCTGCCGCAGGATCTACGTTACCTGCCCAGCTTTCACCCGACAGGTCTATTGCATTTTTCTCAACATTAAACTGTGTAACAATACTGAACTGCGAGCTCTGCCCCGCGAAAATATCAGTACACTCGCCCGAATTGATCTTAGTCATAAGAAGACTCTCGTATTGATCGGACGGAACAATCTGGTAATCGATCTTAATACCGGTCTCTTCGGTAAACTTCTCACCCAGTTCCATCTCTGCATCCTGAATCCAGTCCTGGCTTGCCATAAATGTAATAGTTACATCTTCGTCCGAACTTGCAGCCGGCGCTTCAGTCTCTGCTTTCTCTGTTTTTGCTTCAGTAGCCGCTTCTGTTTTTTGAACTGTTGTCTCAGGTTCGGCTGTTCCTCCGCAGCCTGAGAGAAGCCCTGTTATCATTGCTAAAGATAATGCCGAAACAATAAATTTCTTTTTCATCTTACCCTCTCCTTCTACATTACATATAACCTCTAAACCATTTGACAATCGATTGTTTCTGTGACTATTATAAATTAATCTTTTTATTCATCGAATGGATAAAAACGGACTGAACTATGTATATTTTTTACCGCATACATGTGTTTATTTTTCTTATGGGTGTATCATAATGGGGCGTAATAAAAAAAGTGTACAGACAACTTTATTACTTGTGTTTTTCCTTCTTACCGTAATCATTTTCGGCGCATATATCAGCTATTTCCTCAGTTCCGAATCCGGTAAATTGAAAACTCAGGCTTTTAAGACCGTCACAAATGATGCCGAGACCATATCAACCTTTATGGATGAAGAGATAAGCAGTGTAAATTCCGTAATCCAGAATATCGCTTATTCCAACCTTGTCCGCAATCACTTCCTGACTTATCTCAACAAACCCTCATCCAATGAAAACGGAAACTACTCCGGTATGCAAAATCTTAAAGAACTTACGGATGTGCTTACGGCCATCATAGGTCCGTCCAGATCCGTAGATCAGATATATCTTTACGCTCTGGATAAGGGCTGTGTCGGCGTCGGACTTGATAATTTCAACTCCACCGAGATCAGTGTTACCGATAAATCCTGGTATGAATCTCTTACCGAAGAGGATTCAAACAAACTCATTTTCTGCGATCATGATTCCCACCTGAAAAAGTATTTTACTTATGAAGAAGGTTCATCCTTTCTTACCATATGTTCATTTTACCAGTCTTCGTTTTACAAGCCTCAGGGTGTAATAGAAGTCAAGCAGTCTCTGGCTTCTCTCACTTCGAAGCTTAATAAGATCGGTACGGGAACTTATAAGGAAAGTAAATATATCTATGACAAGAACGGCGTACTGGTATATAGCTCCCACGCGGATAATGATACAGCCGGTTATTTCAATGTGCTCAGATCCGGTGACACTGAAAATACGGATTCTGTCCGTCATATAACATATGATAACGACACCCACCTGTTCGCGATAACCTCATCCTATTCGGGATTTACAACTGTCATAGCTATTAAGAACCATGACATCTATGGCCCTGTCTGGGACTTTATCAAGGCCAATCTTCTTATCTTTTTTATATTTGTTTTATTTACTCTCGTACTGTCCTATGTAGTTTCCAGAGTAATCACTTCTCCGGTTAAGAAAATGTACACCAATATCGAATCTCTTCATACCGATGAAGAAAACATACTGACTGATTCACTGGAGGATATTAATACCAATATCATCGAACTCGATTCGCTGTATTCCGCAGTGGTTACCATGCATGAAAAGACCAAAGAATCCATAAAAAGAGAGATAGCTCTTAACAATCAGAATCTCCAGTCACAGATACTTGCTCTCAACTCACAGATGAATCCTCATTTTCTGTATAATTCTCTTGCTACGATTTCTGCTATGGCGGACGAAGGAATGAATGCGGAAGTTATAAATATGTGCCAGACCATATCGCGTATTCTCAGATACATTTCATCCGATAAGGAACATCTGGTTTCTATAAGAGAAGATGTAAGTCATGTAAAGGATTATCTTGAATGCATGAAAATGCGTTACGGAGACGATCTTATATACAGCATAAATCTGCCTGACGAGATGACCGAACTTAAGATACCAAAGCTCTGCCTGCAGCTCATAGTGGAGAACTCAATCAAGTTTGCGACAAAGGGAGTTAAGGCTCCATGGAAAATAAATGTTACCGGGCATATCACCGAAACTCATTGGGAGATAACGGTAAAAGACAACGGTCCCGGTTTTTCCGAAGAAGATCTCACGGAACTGAACCGGAAGATTGCCGAGATAAATAATAACAAATTTCTTCCGAGTCTGGAAATAAACGGAATGGGACTGTTGAATATATATATACGTTTCAAACTGCTTTACGACGGAAAACATATATTCAAAATAGAAAATAACGAAACCGGAGGTGCTCTGGTTACCATCGGCGGTGAACTTGAATGATCTGTTCAACGACAGAATTAATACGGTAATATGACTTCTTGGATAAAACGGAGGACATAGTATGACAGATAACAGATATCCCGTAATCATAGTAGAAGACGAAAATCTCATAGCAAAAAATATTGCCAAGCATATTGAAGCGGAAAATCCTAACTTCAAGGTGGTCGGTATTTATTCCAACGGTGAAGATGCGTTGAATGCCATAAGAGAGCAGCCGCCCGCTGTTGTTTTTACGGACATATCCATGCCCGTCATGACCGGGCTGGAACTTGCAGCCGAAATATACAGGACCATGAGCCATATCAAATGCGTTATTATAACGGGATATGCGGATTTCGAATTTGCCCGCCAGGCCATGCATTATGACGTAAAAGACTATCTTCTGAAACCTCTGGATAAAGAAGAACTGTATCAGGTGCTTAAGAATCTGGAACTGTCCTTAACAGATATATCCAGCAGGATGCATTCCGAAAACAGCAGCGATTCGGCAAAATCTCCTGAAGAGATAGTCACTTTGGTGAAGGACTATGTTAAAAATCATTATTCGGAAGAGATCGATCTTAACTCCATTGCACGAGCCCTGGGATTTTCATCTTCATACCTTACCAAGGTATTTAATAAAGTCGAAAATACAACCCCGTCCAAAGTTATAAGGAGCTACAGAATGGGTATAGCCAAACAGCTGCTTAATGACAACAACCTGACCATACAGCAGATTGCGTCTCATGTCGGATATAACGATCCGTTTCATTTCAGCAAATCCTTTAAGCAGACCTTCGGTATAAGTCCGACACAGTATAAGCTCGAAATTCAAAGCAATAACGAAGAAAAAGAGAAGTAGCTTCGCAGCGGAAGCATACTTCTCTTATATAAAAATACAGGAAGTTTAGTAACCTTTATAAATTTCGACAGGGCACAATACCCTTATCCTAATCCCAAAGCTGAGTCAAGTCGTCTGCACCCGAACACAGGCTGATGCGTGCATCAGAGGCGGTTTATGCCGGGTGATGCGCGACATTCAGATGTGTTCGGGCGTTCGTTTTATAATGACTCAGTGACGTCCGTATAATCCACATGGGTCTGGGCGTTCGTATATTAGTTACCTGAACTCTTGTAGAAGCGTATCGAATACCTCCAGAAGGCGTACGCCAGCAGATACAGCACCACGCCGACTATCGGGGTCAGGTACATATATATCTCCGGGTACTGCTTCATATCGCTCTTTCTGAGCAGATACTGTGCCGGGAAGTAATTCACAAATGCAAATGGCATCACATATATCATTATCGTCTGAATAAACTTACTGAATATGCTTATCGGATATGCCGCAAATCGACGTGTATTCCAATACAGTAATTCCTTAAAGCTGTCAGTCTGCAGAAGATATATATTAAGTGCTGCAAGTATCAGGAATACCGCTCCCTGTATCAGCACTCCGCCAGCCACAGTAATGGCATAGTAGAATATGTTCTGCGCATTCCAGCTTACTCCAACTTTTCCGGCTGACACGATAAACAGTGCAACACCCAGTCCTCCCTGGCCAAGGGAGGCGAACCAGTCTGCATTTGCAAA
>JAEEGL013626018.1_pt1 | contig 11437 bp, 8 predicted proteins | sample 9134231 | NCBI WGS metagenome assembly JAEEGL01 (sample SAMN16246548, study PRJNA631951) | gut metagenome | biome: gut microbiome; feature: rumen; material: fiber-attached | host: Bos | place: Iran: Karaj | collected 2018-10
ATCGAAAACGGAAACTGGAACTCGTACGTCCAGGACAACGCACCGGACGTGTCGATCTCATAAACCACCTCCTCGGAAACGATCCCGGAACGGACGGCAGCAACCATGGAAAACGAACGACTTGAACGACTGAAAACCCAATTCCCCGAAGGCACGTTCCGCGCAAACGAGCCGATGAGCGCCCACACCTCGTTCCGCATCGGCGGACCGGCGGATCTCTTCGCGGAGCCCGGCTCGGCGGACGACCTCGCGGACCTCATCGCGGCCGCGAAGGCGGAAGGCGTGCCGTATCTCGTGATCGGCAACGGCTCGAACATCCTCGTGAAGGACGGCGGGCTTGACGGCCTCGTCATTCACATCGGCCCGAAGATGAGCGCGATCGACATTGTGCCGTTCCCGACCGGCTTCGGCGAGGAGTGGTATACGCTGACGGCGGGGGCGGGCGCGCTTCTGTCGGAGATCAGCGCGGCGGCGGTCGATGCCGGGAACGTGATCGGCGACGAAACGAAGGGCCTGACGGGCCTTGAATTCGCGTCCGGGATCCCCGGAAGCCTTGGCGGCGGCCTGTTCATGAACGCGGGCGCGTACGGCGGCGAGCTGGCCGACTGCGTCCAGACCGTCCTCGCGCTCGATCCGGAGACGGGCGGGTTCCGCGAGCTCACGAACCCCGAAATGGGCTTCGGCTACCGGAGGAGCACGATCCAGAAGACGGGCGAGATCGCCGTTGAGGCGACGTTTCTGCTTCAGCCGGCGGAGAAGGCCGCGATCGACGCGAAGATCGACGACCTGCGCACCCGCCGCGTGACGAAACAGCCGCTCCGCTACCCGTCCGCGGGCAGCTTCTTCAAGCGCCCCGAGGGCCATTTCGCCGGCAAGCTGATCGAGGACGCGGGACTGAAGGGACTTGCGATCGGCGGCGCTCAAATATCGGCGCTCCACGCGGGCTTCCTGATCAACACCGGCGGCGCGACGGCAAAGGACGTCCTCCGGCTCATGCATGTCGTCCAGGCGACGGTGCTCGAAAAGTTCGGCGTACAGCTCGAACCGGAGGTACGCATCCTCGGCCGCGACTAGCGTAATACGGACGCGAAACGGACGCACAAACGATACAAAACGGCGAAACAACGAAACGGCGAACGAATGCACTACAGGCTTCTTTGGGACATCCACACACATACGGCGTACTCCCACGGCAGCGGGACGATCGAAGACAACGTCAGAGCCGCGGCGGCGCGGGGACTCGTCTGCGTCGGGATCGCGGACCACGGCGTCGGCCACGCGTTCTTCGGCATGAAGGACGAAAAGGTCCCGGAGATGCGGCGGGAGATCGAACGGCTGCGTCGCGCATACCCGGAGATGGCGATCCTCCTCGGCACGGAGGCGAACGTCATCGATCGGGACGGCGCGATCGACCTGCCGACGACGGATCCGCTCGACTATATCGTCGCGGGGTACCATTTCGGCGCGTTCGGGAAGGAGCCCGTCCGTGCGATCGGCCTCGGGTTTGCGAACCGGCTCGTTCCGGCCCACCGCGAAGGCTTTGACCGCATCCGGAAGGCGAACACCGACCGCGTCCTGGCGGCGCTCTACGCCAACAAAATACACATTCTGTCGCACCCCGGCGCGAAGGCGCCCGTCGATCTTCAGGCGGTCGGCGCGGCCTGCAAGGAGCGCGGGACGCTGATGGAACTCAACGCGAAACACCTCTCGCTGAACGCGGCGGAGGTGCGCAGATGACACGAACTCGGCGTCCGGTTCTGCATCGGATCGGACGCCCACTGCCCCGGCGATGTCGGGCGGCTCTAGGCGCCGCTCCGGATCGCGGCCGACGCGGGGCTCCGGCCCGAAGAGATCGTCAACGCCATTCCGGCGAATGCGAAACCGGAGAAAGGAGACCTGCCTGAATGGATGTCGTCATTGTAAGCGGACTCTGCGGCGCCGGCCGCACGATGGCCGCGAACTGCCTGGAGGATCTCGGCTACTACTGCGTGGACAATATGCCGCCCGCGCTTCTTTCGAATTTCCTGACGCTCTGCGAGGAGGCGAAGGAGCCGATCACACACGCCTGCTTCGTCATCGACGCGCGCGGAGGCGAGTTTTTCAACAATTTCAGCGCATCCCTCGACGAGCTGAAGCAGCGCGGGATCAACTACCGGATCCTGTTCCTGGAGGCGAGCGACGCGGTCCTGATCCGCCGCTACAGCGCGAACCGGCGCGGCCATCCGATGGCCCGCGGCGGCACGGTCGAGGAGGGCATCCGCCGCGACCGGGAGCGCATGGAAAGCGTCCGCGCGATGGCCGACTGCGTCATCGACACGTCGAACATGAAGCAGGCGAACCTCAACGAGGCGATCCGCAACGTTCTGAATCCCGAGCGTCCCGCGCGGGAGCTGACGGTCACCGTCGAATCGTTCGGCTACAAGCACGGCATCCCGCTCGACGCCGACGTCGTGTTCGACATGCGCTTCCTGCCGAACCCGTATTACGTCCCGAGCCTGAAGGACAAGACGGGCAACAACAAGCAGGTCCGCGACTACATCTTCAAGGCGCCCGAGGCGAACGAGTTCCTCGACAAGCTCGACCTGCTCCTCGACGCGGTCGTCTCCGCGTTCATCCGCGAAGGAAAATACAACCTGACCATCTGCTTCGGCTGCACCGGCGGCCACCACCGCAGCGTGGCGATGGCGAACGCGTTCGCCAAACGCCTCGAGGCGGAAGGACGCCACGTCGTCCTGATCCACCGCGATCTGTAACCGGAACGCCATTATCCGGCGGCGGAAGGCCGCCCTTCGGAGAACCTATGTCCTTTTCCTCGGAAGTGAAAAATGAGCTCTCGCGCGTCGACGAGCCGAAGAAATGCTGCATGCTCGCGGAGATCTCCGGATTTCTGCGGCTTTCGGGTACGCTCGGCCTCGCGGGAGGGGGAAAATACTTCGTCAAGCTGACGACCGAGGACCCCGCGATCGCGCGCCTGTTCGTCAAACGGATGAAGGCGTATTTCGGCGCGTCCTCGACGCTCCACGTCGAAGAGAACGCGCCGCTGAAGCGGGGCCGCGTCTACGAGCTCACGATCGGACCGGAGGAGGGCTCGGAGATGATCCTGCGCGAGACGGGGATCCTGCTCGTCCGCGAGGGGTCGAACTTCTTCTCGGAGGAGGTCCCCGAGACGATCGTCAAGAAGAAATGCGACAAGAAGGCGTTCCTGCGCGGCGTCTTTCTCGGCGGCGGGACCGTCTCGTCCCCCGAGAAGAGCTACCATCTCGAGATGACGTGCGGCAGCGCGGCGCTCGCGGACGACATCCGCCGCGTCGCGAATTCGTTCGGCCTCCGCGCGAAGATCACGGAACGGCGCGGGAAATTCGTCGTCTACCTCAAGGAATCCGAACAGATCTGCGACTTTCTGTCCGTCATCGGCGCCGATACGTCGCGCCTTCATTTCGAAAACGTCCGCATCGTGAAGGAGGCGAAGAACCGCACGAACCGGCTCGCGAACTTCGAGAACGCGAACATCGACCGGGCCGCCGGAAACGCCGCCAAACAGCTCGAGGCGATCCGGAAGATCGAACGGCGCATCGGTCTCGACGCGCTGAAGCCGGCCCTCCGCCAGGCCGCCGAACTCCGCCTCGCGAACCCCGAGGCCGCGCTCGCGGAGCTGGCCGAGATGGCCGATCCGCCCGTCTCGAAATCCGGTATGAACAGCCGCCTCAAGAACCTCGAGACGATCGCGGGAAAGCTGGAGGGGTAGCGGGATGATCGATCTGAACAACATCGGACAATACCGCGAAAACAACCGCATCGAGGCCAAACGCGCACTCGGCGGCCTTCCGCACAGCATCTGGGAGACATACTCCGCGTTCGCGAACACGCTCGGCGGGATCATTTTACTCGGCGTTGAGGAACACGACGACCATTCGCTCCATCCGATCGATCTGCCCGAGCCCGAAGGGCTGGTCGCGGAGTTCTGGAACGCCGTCAGCGATCCGGCCAAGGCGAGCGCGAACGTGCTGTCCCCCGACGACATCGCGGTCGAGGCCGTCGACGGGAAGCACATCATCGTGATCCGCGTCCCCCGCGCGGAGCGCGCCGAGCGGCCCGTCTATCTCGACGGCGATACGCGGAACACCTACAGGAGGAGCGGCGAGGGCGATTACCGGTGCGAAAAGGCGGAGGTCGAGACGATGCTGCGCGACGCCTCCGCGAGGACGCCGGACGGGATCGTCCTCGAAGAATTCGACGGAACCGCGTTCTCGGCCGCTTCGGTTGCGGAATACCGCCGGCGAATGGCCGCTCTCGACGCGTCCAATCCGCTGAACGCGCTGCCGGACGGCGAATTCCTCCGCCGTGTGAACGCGCTTTCGGAAGGCCCCGACGGAACGGACCGCCCGACGTGCGCGGGACTTCTCTTCTTCGGGAACGGCGACGCGATCCGGAAGGCGTTCCCGCGGTTCGGACTCGTCTATACCGCGGAAAACGGCGCGGAAGCGCAGCGCCCCGCGGAACCGGAGAACGTCTTCGGATTCTATTGCCGCGTCTCCGCGGATCTTGCGGAGAACGCGCTCCCGCCCGCCGCGGAGGGATCGGACACGGTCGATCTGCCCGCGGTCCGGCAGGCCGTCTCGGAGGCGCTTCTGAACGCGCTCGTCAACGCGGATTATTTCGGAACGGGCGGCGCCCGGGTCACGCGGACGGCCGACACCGTCACGATGGAAAACCCCGGCCTCTTCCGCATCGCCATCGACCGCGTCAGGAGCGGCGGCCTTTCGGACCCGCGCAACGGGATCGTGATGAAGCTCTTCAACAGGATCGGCATCGGCGACCGCTCGGGCAGCGGCATCCCGAACCTGTTCCGCGTCTGGCACGAGCAGGGATGGGCGGAGCCGTCGATCGCGCAGTCGTTCCGGCCCGACCGGACGGTTTTGACGCTCTGTTTCCGCCCGCCGGAGGGCGGCGCCTCGCCGGAACGCGAGAATGACAAGGCCCGGAAGGAAACGATCAAGGCGATCAAAAAACAGATGATCATCGAATACCTGACCGACCACGCCTCCGCAACCGCGCATGAGATCGCGGACCACATCGAGACGGCGACGTTCCGCGCGGGCGACTACCTCGCGGAGCTCGTCCGCGACGGGATCGTGACGGCCGAGGACGGCGCACAAAAGCGGATCTACCGGCTGAAGAGGAAGGCGACCCAGTAGAAAGAGATCGAACAAACGCATGAAAAAAGAACCGGCGTGGCCGGTTCTTTTTTGATCATTCCGTTGTTTACCGCATCACCGTCGTCGAGTTCGCCGGCGTCGCGTCGTTGTCGATCGTGATGAATTCCCAGCCGTCGGACTTCGGATCGTACTCGGTCACGGCGACGGAGAGGTTGCCGATCGGATACTTTTCCATGTGGTCGAAATCCGTGTCGGTGATCGCCGCGATCGTCGCGAAGATCGTGCCGCCGTGGCTGACGATCGCGATCCCGCGCGCGTCGGGATGGAGGGCGGCAAGCCTGCGGACGGCCGTATGGCAGCGGTCGTACGCGTCGCGGTACGCTTCGCCGCCGTCGGGCGTCTTCGCGAACTGGCGGTTTTCGAACCACGCGTAGTAGACGGGGCCGTATTTCGCCTCCGCCTCCGCCCACGTTAGGCCCTCGAACCCGCCGAGGTCGAGTTCATGGACGCCGTCCGCGACGGCCGCGGGAAGGCCGATGTGTTCGCCGATGATGTCCGCCGTGACGTGCGCGCGGTCGAGAAAGCTCGTGTAGAGGTAGTCGATCGGGTACGTATCGCTCTTTTCGGCGAACATGCGGCCGACGGCGTGCGCCTGTTCGATGCCGGTCGCGTTGAGGGGGATGTTCGTCGTCCCCTGTATTTTTTTGGCCACGTTCCAGTCGGTCTGGCCGTGGCGGATCAGGTAGATGCGCATGCTTGTCTCCTTTGGTACGTGTCCAATATACCATTTTGAGGGAACGATGTCGAAAAGTTTTTTCGAAGGCGCGAAAAGAATCCCGAAGAGGGGCACCGCATGGTATAATAATCGTACTATGGCAAACACGATCCCCTATCTTGAAAAACTGAATCCCGAACAGTACGCGGCCGCGACCCATCTCGACGGCCCGCTTCTGATCCTCGCGGGCGCCGGCTCCGGAAAGACCGCCGCAATGACGAGCCGGATCGCCTGGCTCATCCGCGAGAAACACGTCTGGCCGTCGGAGATCCTGGCGGTGACGTTCACGAACAAGGCCGCGGGCGAGATGCGCGAGCGCGTCGAGAGCCTGATCGGCGGCCCGTCGACCGGCATGTGGCTCCTGACGTTCCACTCCGCGTGCCTGCGCGTGCTCCGGCTCTACGCCGACCGGATCGGCTACGACAAGAATTTCGCGGTCTACGACACGACCGACCAGAAAGTCCTCATGAAACAGGTCCTCCGCGCGAAGAACATCGACGAGAAGACGTATACCCCCGCGTTCTTCCTCGGCGTGATCTCTCATTATAAGGAGGACGGAAAGGGACCCGAGCGCATCGCGGCCGAGATCGGCAACACCTCGCGCGGGAAGCTGATCGCGGACGTCTACGACGCCTACCAGAAAGCGCTCGCGAAGAACAACGCGATGGACTTCGACGACCTCCTGTGGAAGGCCGTGATCCTTCTGAAGCGCGAGCCGGAGGTCCTCGAACGGCTCCAGAACCGCTTCCGCTACGTGATGGTCGACGAATACCAGGACACGAACAAGATGCAGTACGAGTTCGTGAAGATGCTTGCGGCGAAGAACCGGAACATCGTCGTCGTCGGCGATGACGACCAGTGCATCTACGAATGGCGCGGCGCCGATATCTCGAACATCCTCAACTTCGAGAAGGACTTTCCGAACGCGAAGGTGATCAAGCTCGAACAGAACTACCGCTCGTACGGCAACATCCTCGACGCGGCCTATTCCGTCATCAAAAACAACAACTCGCGCAAGGAAAAGAAGCTCTGGACGAGCCGCGCCTCCGGCGAGAAGATCCGCTACTACCGCGCGGACGACGACTGGGACGAGGCGCGCTACGTCGCGCGGGAGATCCAGCTCCTGTTCGGAAAGAGCCCGCTCTCGGACCGCGTGCGGCGCGAGGACAACGGCGGCCGCGGCGCGACGGATTCGCTCGCGTGGAGCGATTTCGCGGTCCTCTACCGCACGAACGCCCAGTCGCGCCGCTTTGAGGAGGTCTTCCGCTCCCAGGGCATCCCGTTCCGCCTCGTGAACGACCTCGGCTTCTACGACCGCAAGGAGATCCGCGATCTGATGGCGTATCTGCGCCTTGTGAACAACCCCGCGGACGATATCGCTCTTTCGCGGATCATCAACGAACCGAAGCGGTCGATCGGCGACAAATCCGTCGAACGGATCCGCGCGATGGCGGGACTGAAGGGCGTGCCGATGCTGAAGGCGCTCGAAGACCCGGAGGTGCGCGACATCCTCTCGTCGAAGGCGGCCGTATCGGTCGAGGCGATGGTGAACCTCCTCGGCGATCTCAACGCGGAACAGGACAACCTCAAGGTCTCGGACATCTACGTCCAGCTCCTGAAGAAGACCGGCTACGAACAGGCGCTTCTGGACAAACAGGGCGACGTCGAATCGGAGAAGCGGCTTGAAAACCTCGACGAACTTCTGAACGACATCGTCGAATACGAAAAGACGTGCGAGGGGCGCGGCGAAGACGCGACGCTCGCGGGCTTCCTCGAAGGAAAATCGCTCGAGCCCGGCAAAAACGCCGGCGACGAGGAGGGCGGCGAAGCGGCGCAGGACGCCGTCTCGCTGATGACGCTCCACACCGCGAAAGGCCTCGAATTCCCGGTCGTCTTCCTCGTCGGCCTCGACGACGGCCTGTTCCCCGGATTCCGCGTCAACGAACGGCCCGAGGGGATCGAGGAGGAGCGGCGGCTCTGCTACGTCGGCATGACGCGCGCGATGGCCCGCCTCTACCTGACGAGCGCGGAGAGGCGCACGATCTACGGCAGTTCAAGCTACATGCGCGAATCCCAGTTCCTGCGCGAGGTCGACCAGTCCCTGCTCGAAGGGTCGGCCATCGACCGCGGCAAGCGCTACGACCCCTACGCGCGCGTTACAGACCGCACCGAAAGCTTTACGTGGGACACGGCCGCGAAGGCCCGCTACGAATCGCCGTTTGCCCGCGCGCCCCAGCCCGCGAAGCAGACCGTGAAGGAGTCCGATCTCGCCGTCGGCGACCGCGTCGAACACACGAAATTCGGCGCCGGTACGATACTCGAGGTCGGATCGGGGATGGCGCGCGTCATGTTCGACGCCGCCGGCGTGAAGAAGCTCGCGCTTTCCGTCGCGCCGCTCAAAAAACTCGGCTAGCATGCGGGATTATGTTTCGCAAAACACGGCTCGCGCCTGGACGCTTTTATACGCAGCGGTACTAAGGTTTTCGCTTTACCGCGAAAACCTCACGGTTTCCGTCATTGCCGCAAAGCGGAACACACTTCGGGGGAAACCGTAAGCTCTGTCTTCGCCTGACGGCCCGCCAATCGCTAAGTACCGGCTAAAGCGTACGTTTTGTGAAACACGCTCCTGTACGCTGTCAGATTCTTTCGGAGGATCGCAATGGATCTACTTGAAGCTCAAAAAAGGATAGACGACCTGACCGCGCGCCTTCTCGAGGCGAGCCGGCTTTACTACGTGCTCGACGCGCCGGTCATGTCCGACCAGGAATACGACTTCGCGCTGAAGGAACTCGAGAGGCTCGAGGCCGAATACCCGATGTTCAAGCACGAAAACTCCCCGACGAGCCACGTCGGCGGCGCGGCGCCTTCCGCGGAGAACCGCTCCGCGTCCGATACGGCCGGCGGAAAGCAGTCGTCTTTCGCGCCCGTTGTCCACCGCGTGCCCGTGATCTCGCTCGACAACTCCTACGACCGCGCCGATCTCGCGGCGTTCGACGAACGGACGCGGAAGAGCGTGGCGGATCCGTCGAAGCTGTCGTACGACCTCGAACCGAAGATCGACGGCCTGTCGGTCGTGCTCGAATACCGCGGAGGCTCGTTCGTCCGCGGGGCGACGCGCGGCGACGGCGTGACGGGCGAGGACGTGACCGAGAACCTGCGCACGATCCGCGACATCCCGAAGACGATCGCGTACACGGGCGAGCTCGACGTCCGCGGCGAGGTGTATATGCCGAAGGAATCGTTCCTCCAGCTCAACCGCGAACAGGAGATCGCCGGCGGAAAGATCTTCGCGAATCCGCGCAACGCGGCCGCGGGCTCGCTCCGCCAGATGGATCCGGCCGTGACCGGCTCGCGGAGCCTCTCGATCTGGATCTTCAACGTCCAGTACGCGCCCGGCCTTGAATTCGCGACCCACGTCGAATCGCTCGAATGGCTCGAGCGGACCGGCTTCCGCGTCGTCGAGCATACCCCCGCGAAGACGATCGGCGACATCATGAACATGATCGACGTCTGGGACGAAAAGCGCCACACGCTCGATTACGATACCGACGGAATGGTCGTCAAGGTCGACGACCTCGGCCAGCGCCGCGAGCTGGGCGAAAAGGAGAAGAGCCCGCGCTGGGCGATCGCCTATAAATTCAAGGCCGAGGAGAAGGAGACCGTCGTGACCGACATCCTCGTCCAGGTCGGCCGGACGGGCGTCATCACCCCGAAGGCCGCGTTCGAGCCGGTCCGCGTCGCGGGCTCTCTGATCTCCTACGCGACGCTCCACAACGAAGATTACATTAAAGAAAAAGGCCTGAAGATCGGCGACCGCGTCCTGATCCACAAAGCCGGCGAGGTCATCCCCGAGGTCGTGCGCGTTCTGTTCGAGAAACGGACGGGCGAAGAGCGCGACTTTACGATGCCGCTGCTCTGCCCGTCGTGCGGCGCGAAGCTCGTGCGGCTCGAGGGCGAGGCGGCGTGGCGCTGCCCGAACAAGGAGGGCTGCCCCGCCCAGAACGTGCGCAATCTGATCCACTTCGTCTCCCGCGAGGCGATGGACATCGACGGCCTCGGCGAGTCGCTCGTTCTGACGCTGTCGGACGTCGGCCTCGTCGCGACGCCGGCGGACCTCTACCATCTGACGCGCGAGGAGATCGCCGTGCTCGAGGGCTACGGCGAAAAGTCGGCGGACAACCTGATCGGCGCGATCGAACGGTCGAAGGAGGCCGGCCTGACGCGGCTCCTGTCCGCGCTCGGCATCCCCCTCGTCGGAACGAAGGCGGCGAAGGTCCTCGCGACGCGCTTCCGGACGATGGACGCGCTCCGGGCGGCGTCGGCCGAGGAACTGACGGCGATCCCGGACGTCGGCGAGAAGATGGCGGCGTCGATCCGCGACTGGTTCGTCCGTCCCGCGAACGCGCGGCTTCTGGAGGATCTCGCGGCGGCCGGCGTCTCGATGGAGGCGAAGGAGGAGGGCCCGACGCTGAAGGAGGCGTTTGCCGGCAAGACGTTCGTCCTGACCGGAACGCTCGAAAAATACACGCGCGACGAGGCGTCCGCGATCATCGAAGGCTTCGGCGGCAAAACGTCCGGCTCCGTCTCGAAGAAGACCGATTACGTCCTCGCGGGCGAAGCGGCCGGTTCAAAGCTCACGAAAGCGAAGGAACTCGGCGTCCGGATCCTCACCGAAGCCGAGTTCGAGGAAATGTGCCGCTGACGATCCGTTCTTTATCGGCCGCCGGGCGTACAATTCTCCGTGGAAAGACGCCCGCGAATCTGCTACAATAAACCTGTAAAAGCGTTTTTGTTTTCATCCGTATCCCCCTGCACCGAAAAACGAGAGGTACCGAAATGAATTTTGATTTCTCCTACGTCGACATCGCCTTCAAGAACGGCAGCGTCATCACCGTCGATCCGGACGACTCGATCGCGGAAGCCGTCGGCATCAAAGGCAACAAGATCGTCTTCGTCGGCTCGAACGAAGATCTCGAAAAGATCATCGACGAAAAGACGAAGGTCTACGACCTCAAGGGCCGTACGCTGATGCCCGGCATCATCGACTCTCACATCCACCCGTTCCTCGTCGGCATGCTCAACAAACGCGCCGACTCCCCGATCATCAGCCTCTTCGGGCCGGACATCGCCTCCCTCGCCGACATCAAACACTGGGTCGACGAAGCGAAGAAGGTCAAGAAGCCGGGCGAATGGATCTCGATGTGGGGCTACGAGGTGCCGAACCTGAAGGAAAACCGCGACCCGACGCTGGAGGAGCTCGACGCGTGGGCGCCCGATAACCCGCTCCAGTGCCAGGAGGGCTCCGGCCACATGTCGATGTACAACACGCTCGCGTTCAACACGATCGGCGTGTACACGGCCGAGGACGCGAAGAAATTCCCGCCGGGAGACGTCGAAGTCAAGGACGGAAAGCTGACCGGCCGCTTCTTCGGCGTGACGAGCTTCCTGCTCTGGTCGAAGGTCGCGTATACGCCGAAGGATATGCGCCTCGCCGTCGAGATCGCGA
>JAEEGL014726592.1_pt1 | contig 11437 bp, 7 predicted proteins | sample 9134231 | NCBI WGS metagenome assembly JAEEGL01 (sample SAMN16246548, study PRJNA631951) | gut metagenome | biome: gut microbiome; feature: rumen; material: fiber-attached | host: Bos | place: Iran: Karaj | collected 2018-10
TCCCATGGCCATCATCGGAGCTTCTTCGCAGGTGTCAGCCACGGCATCCCCCATGACCATGGCTCTTGCTCCGGCGCTCTTGAGCATCATGGTGTTCCTTGCGAACTCAACCGGCTGCCTTATGTCCAGCAGCACAGGCGTAAGCTGGGGAACAGAGCCCGCGGCCGACGGATTGCCTGTCAGCAGGCTGAGCTCAACACCCTTCCAGTCTTCGTGGGTGTGCTGGGATATGTTGCCCTTCATTATCATCTTAAGAGGTCCCCTGCCGTCGGAATGGACCTCGTAGACAGGCCTCCACGCAGCAGACCCGTCGAAACAGCGCAGCTCGAAGCTGTAGCTTCCCGCAGCAGCGGCAGTCACCTCCGCAGCAAGTACGGGCAGCTCTTCCGCGGCCTGCGCCTCGCTGAGCTTCTTTTCGAGCTCTTTTATCTTCTTCTTGGTTGCAAGTATGTCCTGATTGATGCCTTCAAGGCGCCCCGGAAGGCTTTCTATATACTCCTGCACCTCGCCTACGGGCTGCGAAGTCCTGGAGGCGAAGTTGCCGTTCTCCTTCCACATCTTGGTCTGAAGCTCCCTGACCTGTATGTGGAGCTCGAGCGCGTCTATCTGCTCTCTTATGGAATCGGACTCGGTCTGTTCATCCTCGCCGAATCGGCTCTCGTAGCGCAGATCGGAGCAGCTTATGCCTTCCTGGCTGAATATCCTCACGGTATCCATGTGGAAAGACGAGGACAGTCCGTGGATGAGCAGAGTCTGCCTTCCTTCGGCAAGCTCGGCTTTTCCTCTTCTTACAAGCTCAGCGCCTCTGCGGTAGACCTTGGCTTTTACCAGCTGTGTGTAAAGCTCTGCCATAAATGATCCCTCCTTTATGTACTCTTCAGAATATGATCTATTGCGGCTCTATCTGCTGGAGCTGCTCGAGCGCTGCCTGTTCGCCCTCGGACAGCTCTTTTTCGCCGCCTTTTTTCTCCTTGAAGTCCGCCATGGTCTTTCTGTCATCGGTGGTCAGGTTGGAGATCGTGACGTTCGGGAACGGTACGTTGATGCCGTTGCGGTAGAATATCTGAAGGATCTCTTTGTTCATGTACCTGGTGACGGCTATAATGTCGGCCTCCGCGCAGCTGCAGGTGATCACGAGCTCCACTCCGCTGTCGCCAAGCTCGCCTACGCCGCGGTAGACGGGTCCGGCTATTATCTGCGGGTTGTTCTCCTTGATCGCGGGCATGTCGCGGTTGAGCACCGCCTCCACGTAGTCCAGATCCTGGCCATACTCTATGCTTATCCTTGTGATGGCAATGGATGCCTCCTTGGTCATGTTGAGCACGCCGGAGATCTCGCTGTTGTTGTAGATCTTTATGTTTCCGTCAACGCCCATGATCTTTGTGGTGCGCAGGCCTATATCCATTACAGTTCCGCGGTAACCGTTGATCGTAACAATGTCGCCTACCCTGAACTCTCCTTCAAACACTATGAATATACCGGCGAGTATGTCTTTGATGAGGCTCTGCGCTCCGAGGCCTATAACCAAAGACAGTATTCCGGCGCTGGCGAGCAGGCTGCTGGAGTCGATGCCCAGCAGGTAGAGGCAGTAGAACAGCCCGCCTATGACTCCGCCGTACTTGAGGACGGACAGCAGCAGGTGGCCTATGGTCTCGCCGCGGGCACCTACGAGCGAAGTAACGATGCGCACCGGTATGCGGAAGAGCGCTACCGCCACACCTATCATCACCAGCACCAGGAAGCACGCGCTGTACGCAAATACGTTGGCACCTCTGTCCCAGTCGCCGCTGAGGATGTACTTGATCACAGAATCTTCCGCAAAGAAGTAGTTGACTCCGATCACAGTCACGATCACGTAAGCTATCAGAATGCCTGCCAGTATGCTTATGAGCTGAAGCAGCTTCTGCTCGGGATTCTTCTCGGACCAGGGAACGCGCTTGTTGTCCCAGCGCGCCGCGGCCTTTACCGTCGAGGCCATCTTGCCCGACGGCAGTATTATGTTGAATATGGCTGACTCAAAGCCCTTTTTGGCCTGCGACTCACTCATAGTTGCATACAGATGCTCCTCTTCCTCGGAGGTGAATGTTACCGTTGCGGAGAGGAAAAGTATCAGTATCAGCGAGGTCAGAGCCGTTATCGCAGCTATGATCGCCCTGGACGTAAACATCCCGGACTTAGGCATTGCCGTTGCGATGAAATATCCTTCCACGTAGCGGAAGAAGGCGAAGTACCTGACTCCGTTGATCCTGGTGAAACCGTAGTAATCCGCGCCGGTGAAAGCCTTAGGCGAAACGCCCAGATCGGAAGCCTTGAGCCCTATGCTGGCTTCCCTCGGAGACCACAGGCAGAGGTGGTCTTCGGAGGCGTCGAAGAGCACTATGAATCCTCCGCTCAGCATATCAGACGAGAGGATGTATCCGGTATCGGTCGAGGCCAGCAGCCTCTTGGAGATCTCCTGGTCGAGGCCTATCTGAAGCATGGAACGGTGAGCCGTTATCGCGCCGTCTGCATTCTCGTTCTCGTAGGCGTGGTGAGACATGTACTGCGTATTGCCGTCCTTGCCCGCCATGGTATAGTAGTGGAACGCGACGCCCAGATACTGCGAGGCCACGCCGACATCGCTGACCATGGCCTCCTGCACAAGACTGTCAGTCCTGCCGTCCAGCACCTGCAGGAAAGGATAAGACTGGTCCTTATCGCTGTGGCTTATTGTAAAGTACCATATGTCCGAATTCGTGGCGATGGTCCTGCCGTCGGAATTGAACACATATACCGATTCTATATCGTTGGTCCTGCAGAGATCTTTGAGCCTTTCAGATGCCGAAACGGAACGCAGGCGGTTCCCCTCGTCGTCCTTCAGATAATAGCGCATCCCGTTTTCGTCGTAGCCCGTATAGTACTTGTCGGTGCTCTCGTTGAGGACGGATGGGTCTTCCTCCAGCAGAAAGGCCAGCAGCTTTGCCTTGGAAAGGAACCTGTTGTCGTAGTATTTCGTGATGATCCCGCGGTTTTCTATGCTCTCCTGGTACCTTCCGGTAACCTCGGTCAGAGCCAGCCTGGAATCCTCTATCGCTTCAGAGATCTCGAGCAGAGTCTGGGTATAGAACGAAATGCAGAAGACCAGCACCACGCCGATGAACATCAGCGGGAAGACCTTCTTGAATATCGACTTATCCAGTATTAAAACGCTGCCGTTTTTGCGCCTGAAGTATTTCTTCTCGGTGTCGACTGCGTGGCGCACGAAATCATTGCGCACTATGACCGCATAGATCAGGCAGAGCAGCATCACCAGCACGAAGCCCGTGATGGACCAGAACAGGACATATCTGTCGTTTATGAACAGCTTTTCGGTCTGGGCGACGGCAGATACTATCACGTCTCCCTTGTACTCTTTGCTGACGCAGTAATACCTGATACCATTGATGGTCTCTATACCGCTGTAGCCATTGACCAGAGCAGCTTCGGAAAGGCCGGCCTCTGCCACCATCCTTCCGGTCAGGTCTTCGCTGCCGTTTTTATAATACAGGAAGGAGCCTCTGCCCCTGTCTACGGCAAACATGAAACCGTCGTTGCCTACCGCGGCGCGGCTGAGGACAACGCCTATATCCTTGAGCGAACCCAGCTGAACGTCCAGCACCGAAGCATCGGTCCCGAGTATCAGAACGATAGGCTCGCCGTTATAATTCATAAGTGTGGAATAGAAATAGAAATGCCCCCTGCTGTTGTGCTCCGCAACAGGGCTGATCTTGCCGTAAAGACCCTCGGTCCCGAGTATCAGTTTCGACGCGTTCTCCAAGGAGAGGAGCCGGTATTCGACCACATCCGTGCCGGTGAGCGCGGGATTCGGGCAGATAAGGATCTTTCTGTCAGTGCTCATGACGAACAGGTATTCAAGACCGGCCCGCTCAATGATGTCCTCAAAGACCGCAGCCCTGGTCTCGTTATCCTCGTCGGTAAGATAATCCATGAGCCCGCTGCCAAACATGTCGCACAGATCCCGCAGCATGTCCTGGTTGCCGTCGTGGAATATCTGGGTGAGCTCTTCGGCATCCTGAGCGTTCTTGCCCAGTGTTTCCACTGCCTCTTCAAGCGCCTGCTGGCTGTTGACCTCCTGCTTCTGCAAGGCTGCCTGGCGCTGCATCTGGCGCAGGAACAATGCTATCAGCACCGCTCCGAGTATCATGAGGAAGGCATTGAACACAACTTTCGTAAAGAAATACCGGTTTGCCTTTTTTCTTGTTGTGTTATCCTGCTCTGACATGTGCGGATCTCCTTAAACAACATGCGTGAGTCTAAATGTGGGCATAATCCACCTAATAATTCATAATACTCTTTTTGTCGGTAAAATACAACTTTCAAAAGCCTGCTTGATTTTATGTTATATATAAGTATACAATTAACACGTTGCCGGCAGCCGGAAAAAGCGGCCCGCGCGGCACGGAACGGAGAAAAACATGAAAAAACTCACATGCCTGCTGCTTGCTGCCCTGATGGTGCTTTCCATGGCAGCGTGCGGCGCCCTGAAAGAAAAGCAGTTCACCGCGGACGAGATGCGCTTAACTCTCGCTGGCAATTTCAAGGAATCCAAGTCAGACGGCTTCACGGCGGCTTTCGAATCGCCCAGCATAGTGGTCCTGGTGCTCAGGGAGAGCAAGTCCGCCATCAGAGCGCTTATGGGCGGAGACATCACCATGGAGCGCTACGAGCAGGGTGTAATAGACGCCAACGCCTCGCGCGGGAACGTGCAGATGAAGACCGAAGGCGGAGTCCGATTCTTTGAATACGATTTCAAGAACCCGCAGAGCAACAATACTTATTCCTATTTCAACATCACAAAGGAATCCGGACAGGCGTTCTGGCTGGTGCAGTTCTTTTGCCTGCAGAGCCAGTACCAGAAGTACAAGCCGGACTTCCTGAAATACGCCGCGGGCATCAGCTTCGACGAGAGCGCCGCGCCCGAAGGCAGCGGATCCGGCCAGGTCAGGGAAACAATGAAATACACCGTCAGGGAGCTCACCCTGACCTTCCCCGATAACTTCAGACCCAGCGTTGTGCCGGGATATTCCGGAGTCTGCACGGCCGACGATCTGAGCGCTTACGTGACCATGCTCCGCGAGAACAAGGAGTTCGTAAAGCTGGTAGCGGAGACCGACAAAATCAGCCTCGATGATTTCATCGGGCTGGTCAGGGACGTCAACCAGAACATGAACCCCTCGGAGATCCAGACGACAGGCGGGGTCAAGTACTTCAGCTACACCGCAGCCGACGCCAACGGCAGCAGGAACACGCACTTCATTACCGTCATCGAGACCGCCAAGGCCTTCTGGACACTGGACATGTTCTGCCCGGAAGCAGCTTTCGAGGCTAAAAAGACCGACTTCGCAAGGTGGGCCACAAGCGCCTCTGTAAACGAGAAGAACGTGGCCAACGCCACGATGTACAAGTACGCCATAGATGAGATGGACCTCTACCTTCCGTCCGAGTTCGAGGAGGATCAGCCGGACCCGGATTACGAGGATGCGGCCTTTGTTTCGGAGTACGCAGACGTCTACGTGACCCGCTGCGAGAAGACCCAGAGCTACAAGGATTTCTGGAGTGATCTCAAGGAGCACTACAAATCAGTTGCACCTAAGGAGGGCAGCTGGAACAAGACGAAATACTTCGTTTACACCGACGAATACGACGGCGGCACTTTCGAGACCTACGTGACGGTGCTGGAGTCAGACAAGGCGTTCTGGATACTGGAATACATGTGCGATTCCCCGCTTTCCACCGAGCTGCAGCCGGAGTTCGAACTTTGGACAAAAACAGTAAGTTTCAATAAATAACAAGGAGAGTAACATAAGCAACAAAGAGATCTTCTCGCGCACCTTCGGTTTTTCGGTGCGCCGCTTTTTCTACAGCCTGCTGGCCTTCATCCGTCCCTTCGTTCTGACCGGCGTGCTGCGCAATTGCATCGAATCCGGCATCAACGACATACCCACCGAGGATTCCTTCAGCATGCTTGACAGCAAGTCCAAGAAGTTCCGCAAGCTCCACGAGAGCCTTGCTTAAGCGGCAAAAAAAGAGCATATAAAGCAAAAGGCGGCTGCCTACGGGCGGCCGCTTTTTTTGCGCGTTTTTCCGGCATCCGGAGCCGCCTGGCTTCGCATTTATTTTCTTTATTGTATTTACAATATATTGTGTTATAATATATCGAATATCCTATAGGGAATACTATAATCAAGGCGGCACTAATATGAATAACGTACTGGAGTATCTCGAAAAGACTGTTCCCGAAGTTCCTGAAAAGACTGCTTTCGCCAACGCGGACGAAGAACTCAGCTTCAGGAGGCTTTACGAGATCTCAAGATCTATAGGCTCGTGCCTGGCGTCCCGCGGCATCACCAGGGAACCCGTGGTAGTCTACATGCACAAGAGCCCAAGCATGATAGCCACATTCTTCGGCGTGGTCTACAGCGGCTCCTACTACGTACCCATAGACGAAGAGATGCCGGCTCACCGCATAGAACTGATATTCAATACCCTCAGGCCCCGCGCCGTCATCTGCGACAGCCACACAGCCGAAGCCGCCGAAAAGCTCGCAGAAGGCGCACTGCTCCTTCACTACAGCAAGATCAAAGATTTCGGCAGCAACGACGCAGTCCTTGCGGACATCAGGCGCCGCGCCCTGGACGTTGACCCCATCTACATCGTCTTCACCTCCGGTTCCACCGGCGTTCCCAAGGGAGTCGTGGCCTGCCACCGCTCGGTCATTGATTACATAGAGACACTCTCCGAGGTCCTGGAATTCAACAGAGACACGGTCTTCGGAAACCAGACCCCGCTGTACTTCGACGCCTGCCTCAAGGAACTGTACCCCACGCTCAAGTTCGGCGCCACCACCTATCTGGTGCCCAAGCAGCTGTTCATGTTCCCGGTAAAGCTGGTCGAGTACCTCAACGAGAAAAAGATCAACACCATCTGCTGGGTAGTCTCCGCTCTCACAATGATCTCCGCATTCGGCACGTTCAAGACCATTGTGCCACAGTACCTGCACACGATAGCCTTCGGCAGCGAAGTCTTCCCCATAAAGCAGTTCAACGCATGGCGCCAGGCCTTGCCCAACGCCAGCTTCACCAACCTCTACGGTCCCACGGAAGCCACAGGAATGTGCTGCTACTACAAGGTAGACAGAGAGTTCGAAGCCGGTGACGTCATCCCCATCGGAGGCCCCTTCCGCAACACAGAGATACTCCTCATCAAGGAAGACAACACCCTCGCGGCTCCCGGAGAGACAGGCGAGATCTGCGTCCGTGGCACATCCGTAACGCTGGGCTACTACAACAACCCGGAAAAGACCGCCGAAGCCTTCGTCCAGAACCCGCTCAACAAAGTCTACCCGGAGATCATCTACAAGACCGGAGACCTGGCAAAGCGCAACGAGCGCGGCGAGCTGATATTCCTCTCCAGAAAGGACTATCAGATAAAGCACATGGGCCACAGGATAGAGCTCGGAGAGATAGAAGCCGTAGTCAATCTCAATAACGACATCAAGATCTGCTGCTGCATATTCGACGATGTAAAGAAAAAGATAGTCCTCTACTACCTGGGAGACATAGAAACGAACGCCCTGCTCGCAGAGCTCAAGACCAAGCTGCCCAGGTACATGGTACCTCATTCAGTCATTAAAATAGACGCTATGCCGTTCACGCCAAATGGCAAGATCGACAGAAACCTTCTGAAAAAACAATACATGGAGAAAAAGTAAAATGGAAGACCTGCTTGAGATCCTTACAAATCTGCACCCCGATGTGGATTACGAGACCTGCACCACCCTTATAGACGACAAGATCCTCGATTCTTTCGACATCATCTCTATAATCACTGAGATCAACAACGAATTCGACGTAGCTATCCCGGCTGACAAGATCGTTCCCGAAAACTTCAACTCGGCTGCTGCCCTCTGGGCTCTGGTCGAAGGACTTCTGGACGAATAATCAGTTCATAAGGAGAAGCATCACCAAGTGTCATTCGTTTCTTTTGAATTTCTGGCGTTAGTAGCAATACTGCTCGTTTTGTATTACACTTTGGCAAAACGGGCCCAGTGGCCTCTGCTTTTAGCAGGAAGCTTTGTTTTCTATGCCTTCGCCAGCCCCAAGTACCTGATCTACATGGCCGCCACCATACTCACGACCTGGGGCGCCGGCGTGAAGATCGCAAACATCAACGCGGAAAGAGACTCCTACCTGGCAGAGCACAAAGATCTGCCCCGCGAGGAGAAAAAGGCAGTCAAAGGCAAGGCCAAGAAGCGCTCGCACACCATCATGGGTCTGTGCCTGCTCTTCAACCTCGGCATGCTCGCCGTGGTCAAGTACACAAACTTCGTCATTTCCAACATCAACAGCCTCTTCGGCACGGACCTGGGCTTCTTTAAGATCGCCCTGCCCATGGGACTTTCCTTCTACATCTTCCAGAGCATGGGCTACATAATAGACGTGCACAGGGGCAAGTACCCGGCGGAAAAGAACCTCGCGAAGCTCGCTCTGTTCGTGTCGTTCTTCCCGCAGCTGATCCAGGGACCTATCAGCAGGTTCGACGATCTGTCCAGGACTCTCTACGGACCGCACAGCTTCGACGCAAGGAACGTCTGCTTCGGAGCCTGGAGGGTGCTGTGGGGCTACTTTAAGAAGCTCGTGATCGCGGACCGAATGGTAGTTGCAATAACAACCATAACTGGAAAAGCCGAAAAATACCCCGGAGTCTATGTTGTCGCGCTGGTGTTCTTCTACGCCATCCAGCTCTACGCAGACTTTACCGGAGGCATAGACATAACCATAGGCATAGCCCAGATGTTCGGAGTGAAGGTCACGGAGAACTTCGACAGACCGTTCTTCTCCCTGAACGTCACGGAGTACTGGCGCAGGTGGCACATCACCATGGGAACGTGGTTCAAGGACTACATCTTCTACCCGATCTCCGTCAGCCAGACCATGCTGAACATCTCCAAGTGGTCCAGGGAAAAGCTCGGGCCCCAGCTCGGCAAGCGCGTCCCGGTCTACCTTTCTACTATAATAGTATGGTTCGCTACAGGCGTGTGGCACGGCGCCGCCTGGAACTTCATAGTCTGGGGACTGCTCAACTGCCTTGTGATAATCGTCTCCCAGGAGTTCAGCCCGCTGTACAAGAAGTTCCACGAACGCTTCGCGTTCTCCAATACCAAAGGCTACAATGTGTTCCAGATGTTCAGAACGTTCTGGCTGATGGGACTCATACGCATACTGGACGTGTATCAGAATGTGCCCCTCACCTTCCGCATGGTAGGGACCATATTCACTACGCCCAACTGGGGAGCACTCTTCGACGGAAGCATGCTCAAGCTCGGCCTTACCGGCAGCGACTACATAGTGCTCCTCTGCGGATCCCTGCTGATGCTTCTGGTAAGCATACTGCAAAACAAAGGCAGCGTCCGCGAGCAGCTCTCGCAAAAGCCCATAGCTGTCAGATATCTTGTGATCTGGCTGCTGTTCGTCGCGATCGTGGTGCTTGGTGCCTACGGCATCGGCTACGACGCAAGGCAGTTCATATACAACCAGTTTTAGGAGGCTCACATGACAAAGAAACTTCTAAAACCAATCATAATAATACTCGGTATAGTCCTTACGCTCTGGCTGCTGCAGTGCATCCTGATGCCCAAGTACGTGAGCCAGAACGAGGAAGGCATACTCTCCCAGGAATACTACGACAACATAGGGGATGCAGACGTCCTGTTCGTCGGAGACTGCGAGGTCTACTCAAACTTCTCCACCGTCAAGATGTGGAAGGACTACGGGATCAGCAGCTACATACGCGGCACCCCGCAGCAGCTGATCTGGCACTCCTACTACATGCTTAAGGATACGCTGCGCTACGAGACCCCCAAGGTGGTAGTGTTCAACGTGCTTTCTGTAAAGTACGGCGAGCCTCAGAGCGAGGCCTACAACAGGCTCGCCCTGGACGGAATGCGCTGGTCTTCGGTCAAGTCCGACGCTGTCAAGGCTTCCATGACCTCCAAGGAGAGCTACATAAGCTACGTGTTCCCCCTGCTTCGCTTCCACTCCAGATGGAGCGAGCTGAGCGGCGAGGACTTCAAGTACATGTTCTCAAGAGAACAGCTTTCATGTAACGGCTATGTAATGCGCATAGACGTAAAGCCGGTAACAGACATCCCGCAGCCCATACCTCTTGAGGATTACACCATCAGCCCGGTATGCATGGACTATCTGGACAGGATGCGCGTCCTGTGCGAGGAGAACGGAATAAAGTTCGTCCTCATCAAGGCGCCTACCCTATATCCGCACTGGTACGACCAGTGGGATGCCCAGATAAGGGAATATGCACAAAAATATAAGCTGGATTACATCAATTTCCTTGAACTTACCGATGAGATAGGTTTAAACTACCAGACAGACACCTACGACGCCGGAATGCACATGAACCTTTCCGGAGCCGAAAAGCTGGCAGGCTGGTTCGGAAACTGGCTCAGAAGCAACACCCAGGTCCCTGACCACAGGAGCGAGAAAGCCTACTCCGACCGCTGGGCAGAAAAAGAAGCATACTACAACAGCATGCGCGACGCCCAGCAGAAACAGCTCGATGAGACCGGCGAGATAAAAAGATACCGTTAGGAGCACTACATGAGTACAAGCAATAAAAAAAGCGTCCGACTCAAGCCGCGCGCGTACATCATCATTGCAGTTATCCTGCTGGCCATAGCCGCAGGCATCGGGGCACATGTTTTCGTAAAATCCAGCTTCCAGGACAGAGTAGTGATAGAAGTCGGAGACGAGCTTCCGGACAAGAGCGCCTATCTCAAGCGCGATCTTAAAAAGGCCGAGATCATCACCGACATGTCCCAGATCGATACCAGCAAGATCGGTGAATACACCATCAAGCTCAAGTACCTTCTCTGGAAGGCTTCCTGCAAACTCAGCGTCCTCGACACCACCGCGCCTGTGGCAACAGCAAAGAACCAGAGCGGCGGCAAGCTGTGCACCTTCACTCCGGAGGATTTCATCGAATCCTGCACAGATGCCACTCAAGTGACCTACACATTCAGCAAGTACCCCGCAGAACTGGTACCGGGAGACCTTCCCGTACAGGTAAGCATCAAGGATGAGGCCGGAAACGAGACCCTGCTCGATGCTGTGCTCACCATATTCAATGATACCGAAGGTCCCAAGATCAGCGGCATCAAGAACAAGACCGTTTACGTCGGAGATAATGTCTCCTACAAGGAAGGAGTCGTAGTCAAGGACAACTACGATAACGCTCCAACCCTCGAGATAGACAACTCCCAGGTAGACCTGGACAAAGCCGGTGTCTATACCGTTACCTACAAGGCAACCGACAACAGCGGAAACGTCACCATCTCCTCTATTAATATAAAGGTAGAGAAGAAGCCTGTCGGTTACGAGAA
>JAEEGL015262505.1_pt1 | contig 11437 bp, 10 predicted proteins | sample 9134231 | NCBI WGS metagenome assembly JAEEGL01 (sample SAMN16246548, study PRJNA631951) | gut metagenome | biome: gut microbiome; feature: rumen; material: fiber-attached | host: Bos | place: Iran: Karaj | collected 2018-10
GAAAAGCTATAAGAAGAAAAATGCGGAAACCCGCATGAATACAGGTGTTTTCGCCAAAAAGCTATAGCAAGCAATAAAGCACTATTTAACCCCAAAATGTAATTGGTAAGGATGAGGTCCCCAGTTCGAATCTGGGTAGCAGCTCCAAAACGGTCTGATTTCGCTTGGAATCAGACCGTTTTTCGTCATTTTCGGGCAAAACCGAAACCTGCGGAACAGCCTGACCCACACGCCGACCCACACGGGCAAAACCCGCAACTCGAGGTGTGCCAACGGTTTGCGGCATCGTTGTGGGTCAGTTTGTGGGTCAAATTCTTGTAAATGATACTGTATTTTGGCTTTGACGCAGTCTTCGATTTCCGCCTTTATTAAAATCTGATCGTGCCGGGGAAACGAGCTTTGCACTCCTCCCCGGTGCTTTTCTTTGTTTTGCGACGCAAACGGTGAGGCCGCTATTATCTGAGTGCCTCCACTGACCAATCCTGATTTTGCAGCATTGCGCGTCCTACGCCGATCAGGTCAGCCGTGTCTTCGCGCAAAAGGCTCTCCGCTTCCTCGGCGGTTTTCACTCCGCCTGTGAGGATTACAGGAATCTGAACATTCTTCTTTGCCAGAATACTCAGCTCCGAGAACCAGCCGGGCTGTGTGTTGTCCTTCACGGTAAAGCCATTTAAGCCGCCGGAGATATCCAGCATATCGGCGCCTGCCTCCGCAAAGATGCAGCCTGCCTCGGGAATTTCCTCTTTTCTGCTGCCACCGGCTATATAGTCGTATGCGCCGAAGCGGATCGCAATCGGGAAATCCGCGCCTGCTGCGGTTCGTACAGCTTTGAGGATCTCCACATGCAGTCTGGTTCTGCCATCCAGTGTTTGTCCGCTGTATTCGTCTGTACGGTGATTGGTGAGCGGAGAATAAAACTGATTGAGCAGATAGCCGTGTGCGCTGTGAATCTCCACCCCGTCAAACCCGGCCTCTTTCACGCGCAAAGCCGCACCTACAAAACACTTCTTTACAGCCAATGCCGCTTCGCCTGCGGTCCTGGTCATCATTGTCTGTGCGAAGGGATCGGTGCGCCGTTCAGCTTTGCTGTGACCCATGATATTTCAGACACAGCATCGTCATATCGTCAAATTGGGGCACATCTCTGGCGAAAGCATCAATCTGACTGCGGATATGATTCACCAGCGTCTGCGGATCAGACGATGGGGAGTTGTCCGCCGCCTGGACTACCCGATCCTCTCCAAATAGTTCATCCTGGATATTGGTCGCTTCTGTGATACCGTCAGTATATTGGAAAATCATGTCTCCTGGCTGCAACTGGATACATTGATCCCGGTATTTTACAGGATGTAAAGGATCTGCCGGCACACGCGGGGAAAACACAGCAAGCGGAAGACCTGTCTTTTTAGGTATAAGCTGCCATTTCCCCTCACTGTACAGCATCATCAGCTCATGGCCGGCATCGGCAAAAGTTAAACTGCCGGTGGAAATCTCCAGAATGCCAAACCAGACCGTAACAAACATGTTATCTTCGTTGTCCGCCGCCAACTGTTCATTGATCTTTTCCAGAACACCGGCCGGGCTGAAGCCCATCTGTGCGGCAGATTTCAGCAGGGCTCTGGTTATCATCATAAATAACGCAGCAGGGACTCCTTTCCCGCTGACATCCGCCACCGCCATGGCCAGGTGATCGTCATCAACGAAAAAGAAATCATAGAAATCACCGCCTACCTCTTTGGCAGGATTCATGGAAGCGAAAATATCAAACTCTCTGCGGTTCGGAAATGGCGGAAAACTATTTGGTAAAAAATGTGCCTGAATACTGGAGGCCATGCCAAGTTCTGTCTCGATGCGCTGCTTCTCCTGTATATCCCGCGTCCTATTCTGCTCATATTCATTGAGTTCCGATGTCATAAAATCAAAGGATTTTGATAAAAACCAGATTTCATAACCGCCCTTCACCGAGAGCGGCTCTGTTTTCTTGTTTCCATCTGCGAAAAAGCCTTGGATATAGCGGGAAATCATAAAAATGGGCTTTAAGAATGCCCGATCAAGCAAAATAAGCAGGACCACCAGCGTTACAAAATATAACAGGAGCACCGGAACCAACTCTCGAATCGAGTTCTTGATGGTTTCAGCCTGCTGTTTCTCCACATCAATGTCCGCTCCGATCAGCGCCAGCACCTGTCCATCCGCGCCTTTATACGGATAAAACCAGTCGAGATTGTGTCCGTAGCTGTTGTTCTGCTCGGAATATCGATCGGTGAACTCTCCCGCCAGGGCAAGCAGTTCCGTTTCCGTCAGAAAGCTGCTGTCAGACCATACACTCGCGCCAGGCCAACCAAGGGTCTCCAGCACAATTTTGTCCTCTTCGTCCGACGAGGCAACGGCTATCACAAAAGAACGGGTGCCCTCGTTCGTATCAATGGTCTCCACATACAGATTCTGAAGATTGAAGGCCCGGCAAAGGATGCGCATATCCGTCCGTACACTTTGATAAAGCGCCGTGTTGTCAGGATTGCTCAGCTCTCCCAGTCCGACATCATCCAATACGTGGGCAGTGAGCGTGAAGATGCCTTTCGCACTCTCATAACCCTCCCGTATTGCCTTTTGGCGGCTAAATAAATAGATCGTCGGGCCATAAATGAGCATGGCACAGAGAAGTAAAAGAGTAAAAATCCGAATGACGAGTTCCTTCAGCCGAACGCGCTCGATGAATATGACGCAGTTGGCCATGAGCACAGCCATGACCGTAACAGTATAGGCTATCGCGAACTGCGGCTGATAGGCGGTGACCATAAAGACGACAACAGAGACTGTCGCAAATATCATTACGGAGGCTTTCTTCCATTTCTCAAGCTGGGAGCGAGCGGTTTCAGCCGCCAGAAGAATAAAGACAATCAAGATATAGCCAGAGCCTATCGAATAGCCCCATGCTTTTTCAAACACCCCGTCCGAACTGACACGGAACAGCACAGGCGTAAAGAAGTTGGTCAGACACAGCATCTGGGTAAACAAAAGCAGGCCGCGCATGACAGCATACAGCCGCTCTGGCCGCGCACCTGCCGGCCGAAGCACAGCACAGGCATAGCGCCAGAACAGATACATGAGTGTATTCACAGTCATATAAAATGAAACAGAGCTCATCAGGTTAAGAAGCCGCATAGCCGGGTTGCCGTCCGCAAACCACATCAGCGCGTCCAGAAACAGGACAAGCGCATTCACAAAAAGCAAGGAAGAAAACGCAGGCCAGATCCGAACCTGATGGTTTTTCACCGAGATACAGCCGTAGCAGAGCAGGGCGCACGCAAGTGTCCCCAGCATATCCATGCTGAGATTGAATACGTCCGAGATCGCCGCTGTATAAAGGCGTTTATGAAGGCACATGCCGACTATCCCTGCCGCCATCAAGCAGATTATGGCAAAGCCCGCAGCTTGTGTCCATTTTTTTCGGTGGAGCATCATCTCTTCATTTGGCAGGACGATACAATCACGGTCAGGATCAAAAGCAGCAGGAAGAAGCCTGCCTGTGCCCCAAAGCAAACCCAAATGTCATGCATCGTCCCAGTCTGCGCGCCAGAAAGAATGTCGATTGCTTTCACATACCAATAACCGGGAAGGAGCTTCCCCACGGTAAGGACGCTGCTGTCCAACATGCTCTGTGGGAGAAATGCCCCGCACAGGAAACTCATCCCAAGACCAACGATCTGCGAAATCATCCCGACTGCCATCGTGCCAAGACGGAAGGAACACAGGAAGATAGAGAACATGGCTGTCAGAAGGGCGAAGAGGAAAGCGTCACCCACTGCAAGTGCGCAGTTCATGCCTTTATAGAATCCGCCATAGAGGATCATGCCGCAGGCCATGAATGTCAGCCAGATCAGCACGACCATCACAGCACTTCCCAGAAAGGTCTGGGCGATCGCGGATGAGGTGCTGACGCGAGAGCATTGAATACGCTTTTGCTGATCGCCGCTGTTCAGGCTCAGCAGGATCGGACAGAGCGCATTGGTGATGACAGCAACAAAAATATACGTCAGCAGCCGGAAGAACACAGAGAAGCTCTCTGTGAAATATTCATCCTTAATCTCCTTGGCAGGATCGGCGACGATCTCCACCGGGATCTCACGGGCAAGGTCTTTTTCAGCCTCCGGGATCGCCTCGGGAAGCTCGAGCCCCAGGGCCATCCTGGTGCGGACAGAACGGACATAGTCGTTTAAGTACAGGCTCATCATGGCAGCGGCGTAGCTGTCGTGCATATGGTAAGTCTCAAACAGCGCTTCCTCCGCAGTATCCTCATCCGCATTCAGCAAACGCGACTCATAACCCGCTCGAATGACAAGCGCGTAATCCACGATTTCGTAGTACATGGCGTCCAGAATCATCTGCCGGTCATGCGGAAGCTCCACGATATCGTTATTTGCCGCCAGGTTTTCGATGAGCCGACGGCTTGCCTCGCTTTGATCTTCGTCATAGATGTACAGGCTCAGGGAGGTCTCCTCAAAATTGCTTTGCTCACGGGTAGCCCTTGTCATGGGAAAGCAGATCGTCATAAACACGGCGAGGAACAGAAGTGAGATCCCGATCTTGGAACGGGCAATCTTGAAAAACAGCTTAAAGACTTGCATACTGTCTCCTCCTTGTCAGAAGAAATCCCAGCAGAACAAATACCGCCGTAAAGATCAGCATGGCCAACAGCTTCCCAAAATAGCGTGTCAGGTCCGCGTCGACACTCAGATAATACAGGGAATCGCAGACGACGGCCGCCGGATTGAGCGCGTTGACAATCGGCGACTTGGTAATCAAAAGTCCCTTGATGCCGGGAACCATCGCTCCGCTTAAAAAGCAGAGCGTCATGTTCAGGGCCATAATAATGCCGGTTTTCGCGGCCTGGCTCCATTTCCCGATGCCGCCGAAGCAGAAGCCCATCGCCACGCCCATCATGCCCCCGCAGACGCCCGTGAGGTAGACCCAAGGCAGGCGGTCGCCAAAATCAACCTTCAGCACAAAGACCAGGAAGGTCACGGTTACGCTCACGCAGGCAATCTCCGAGACGAAATAGCCCATCAGGCTCGCAAGAACAGCGATTAGTTTCGGCGTCCCCGAGCAGCTGCGCCTTGCGCCGACGGCGGAGAGGTTTGCCTGATGGTTGACCGCGATTGAGAGTCCCGCCAGGGAACCGAAGATCGCGACCATGGCGATCAGGTTATACATGTAGCTGGCGAAGGGATCGGTGTTTCCCTTTGTCAATTCCAGATTCGTGACAACCGGCGCGTCAAACTCCATGACCTTCGCGGCCTTTTTGCTGTTTCCGCCTTCGCCCGCGCCGTTTTGCCGCGCAAGCTCCCGCCCCATGATCTGGAGGTTCGCGTACATTTCGGCCATCTTTTTAATCGTGGTCTGCGCCACACCGCTGCCCTTCACCTTTAAGGAGAGACGGGTTTCCGGGATCAGCTCGCCGCCCTGATACATCCCGACAAACTGCTCCAGATATCCTCTATCAAGCCAGCTCAAAAATTCCGTCCAGCTCTCATCCTCCGTGTCCGTATCAGGAAGTCTGCCTTCTGTCAGATACTGCCTGATAGCGTCCATGGCGGCGGCGTTCTGCTCCGCGCTGAGAACAGGTGCTGATTCTTCGCCCTCAGGCGGATCAATGACAAGGATACCCTTGATCTCGCCGCTCTCCAGCAGAGCATAGGCTTTCTCTTCATCACAGTAGGTTGTGTTCAGAATCGGGTTTTTGGCCTCCGCCATCGCGTCCATAACGAGATGGAAGATCACGTCTTCCTTATGCTCCACAACTGCGGCGGGCACGGCGGAAAAGGAATTCTTTTCATAGATGCTGCCAAAGGTGAATTTATAGAGAACGCCCATCACGAGTGGAAACAGCAGCAGCCACACAATGACCTGCCTGTTCCGGAGATTCTGAAGAATCTCGTATTTTACAGCATTGAAAAACATCGTGTTTCCCTCCGCCTCACTTTTTCTTTTTTGCGGTCGGCTCTTCCGGCCGCTCATTTTTATCCCGCAGCTCTTTGCCGGTAATTGTGAGGAACACATCGTTGAGCGTGGGCAGCTCCGAATAGACGCGCCCAAAGTCAAGATTCTCGCTCCGAATGAGCTCCATGATCTGCAGAAGATTGTGCCTGCCGCCGGCGCAGCCCACTGTGAGTTTTCCATCTGCCCAGTTTACGTCATTCACATGGGTGAGGCTGCGCATCTTTTGGAATACGGTGCTGTCCGGCTCAGCCATTTCGACGTAAATGGTCTCCGTGTTTTTGATCGTGCGCTTGAGCTCGTCCTTTGTCCCCTCGGCGATCTTCTTGCCTCTGTCCATGATGCAGATTCTTGTGCAGATCTGTTCGACCTCCTCCATGTAATGCGAGGTATAGATTACGGTCGCGCCCCGCCTGTTAAGTTCGACAATCCCCTCCAGGATCTTGTTGCGGCTCTGCGGATCGACCGCCACCGTCGGTTCATCGAGGATAATGAGCTCCGGCTTATGCGCGATGCCGCAGGCAATATTCAGACGGCGCAGCAGGCCTCCCGAGAGCTTCCTGGGCCGGAATTTCACGAAATCCTCCAGGCCGACAAACGCAATAGCCTCGTCAACACACTGTTTGCGCTGCGCCCGGTCTTTGATGTACAGGCCACAAAAGCAGTCCACGTTTTCATAAACGGTCAGCTCGTTAAATACGGCCACGTTCTGCGGAATGATCCCGATCCTGCTTTTCAGATCATAGCTCACAGGCGTCATCGTTTCTCCAAAAATCCGGATCGTCCCCTCGTCATAGCTCAGCAGGGAAAGGAGACAGCTGATCGTCGTGGTCTTGCCGGACCCGTTTGGCCCCAGAAGGCCAAAAATCTCGCCCTCTTCGATCTCAAGATTCAGATGATCCAGCGCCCTCAGTTCGGCGTAGTTTTTTACCAGATTTTCAATTTTTACAACGGTTTTTCCCATGTCTTCCTCCTTTTTCCTCTCGGCGCAAAAGCATCGTACATCAAGTTTCGAATTTGTTCGTAACAGAGTATTTGCAACCCTATTATAATGGATAATCTGCGATTCAGGGGCACCGCTTGTGCCGAATTTCCTACCGCTTACTCCATATTGCTTGCGTCTTCCGAGGTTATTTTATATATTAAGTTTAATAGATCATTATGTGGCCTGCGTTTTTTTGTGAAATATGAGTGAAACGAGAATGAGATACCATCAGGAATGCCAAGAAGCATATATCTCAGCGCAATGTCCCCTGTTTGCCTGCCGGGTCTGCCGGACGAAAACAGGCTGGGAGCATCAGCGCTGGTGTGCGCTTTCGGATGTGCTCAGGCCGACGTGCGCCGAATGCCGCTATTGGGAGCAGCGCCTGGAAACATGCGGACATCCGTTACACAGAAAGTTGGGGATCACACATGAAAACCATTCGAATCCGATTTGAGCAGAACCCCGCTCTTGACGATATAGAGGTGCTGATCCGTGCGGCAGAGGAGGACCCGCAGATTTTGGCGATGATCCGGCACCTGTCTGACACGTCATTGGAAAGCATTCCCGTTTATGACCGAAATGAGGTGCGGAGAATGATTCCGGTCAAAGAAATTGTCAGTATCAACGCCAACGGAAAGCTGATCAATGTCGTGACCGTTGATGACAACTTCTATTTGCGACAGCCGCTGAAAAACCTTGAATGCACTTTGGATGAGCGCCGTTTTGTAAGGATTTCCCGCTATGAGATCGTAAATATTTCAAAGGTTACAGGCTATGATTTCACCATCGCGGGCACGCTTCGGCTGGAGCTGGCTGGGGGAATGGAAACCTGGGCTTCCAGACGATGTATCCCGCAGATCCGCAAGAGACTATTGGGAAAGGAATGAGCGGCATGCGGAAGAAAGTATTGATACATGGCGGGATAGGCTTTTTGGTCGGGATGGTGTTGGTGATGCTCATTCCCGCCATCTCCAATCTCGCAGAGGACGGCACGGCGAGGCTGGTCAGTTCCTCACTCATTGCCCGCGTGGGAAGCGCGCAGGCAGCTTTTGTACTGTCTCTTCTCATGTATGGGTTGTACGGCTCGTGCTGCCTCGGCGGGATGCTGCTGTATGAGATCGAACGTTGGCCTCTCGCCCTTGCCACCGCCGTACACTATCTCGGCATTGCGCTGGGTTATTGGCTCGTCTCCCTGCTCCTTTGCTGGGAGCTGACATGGAGGGAACTACTGTTCATCGAGGGGCTGATGGCCGTCGGCTTTGTTCTGATCTGGCTCGTGCTGTATCTGCGCTACAAGGCGGAGGTGCGGGAACTGAATCATCTGAATGAAATGGAACAACGATTCCAGCCGGATGACACCTGTCAACGTTGACGATAATATCCGCAAAAAAGGTGCTCTCAAGTGTGACATTTTTGTGTCAAAGCCTGTGCTACGCTAAAACTGCAAGGGCAAAACCAAAATCTGCCGGATATGCCCGGACGAAAAAGCGTCTTGGCAACCATCTCCAATGTTTACGGAAGTGTATCCCTCACCGCCGCCTGGCACTTCAACGGCACCTGCAGCGGCATCCCCATCGGCACCGTCTATGCGAGCGGCATGGCGAATATTTAAGAAGAGCACTACAAAATCGTGCAAAGCTGCAGTGCATAGATCCTTATCATGAGAAAAACCAATCAAAGAAATGGAAAAAGGAGCAATCAACATGAAGAACAGTCCCTACAGCGAAATGGTCAAAAAGTACAGAGAGCAAGCGGTTGGAGCCGAAATGGCAGCTCTCTCCGATCGGGATCTGGAGAGGGTTGCCGGCGGCGTGGGCGGCGCGGACGAGGCTACTTGCCCGGTCTGCGGAAAGGCTATGCGGGTTGACAAGAGCTTCGGCGACCCTGTCTGGTTCTGCGACAAATGCGACGTAACTCAGATCGCTTCCGACGCGGAATTTATTGAGATCGTAAAATATATGGAGAAGCTCGGCTGTCCCGTCGACTACCCCGTTTGGTGGAACCAGATCAAGTGATACTCCGGAAAATAAATATAGAAAAAGGAGAACGCAACATGAAAAAAACAATCGCATTCGTATTGATGATCTGCATGCTGCTGTCCATGCCGGCCTTTGCCGCAGCGAACGCTCCACCCTTTGTCGGGAATTGGAAGATCTATTCCATGGAGGGCGACATGCCCGTGCCGCATGAACAGCTCGCAGGCACCTTCATGGACAACATTGCCGCGACATTAAGCGCGGACGGAAAACTGAGCGTCAGCATGTTCGGCGAGGTCATCGAGGATGTCTGGACCGACAACGGCGACGGCACCGGCATCTTCAACATCAACGGATACTCATGTCAGATGAGCGTGCGCAACGGCTTCCTGTGGGTTGACATGGGCGCTGGCATGTCTAATTCTTTTTACGTGTTTGAAAAGAGTGAGCAGTCCGCCGGGGAACTGGCCGGGTCGACCGAGATTGACTGGAGTGCCGTTCAGACGGAATACAGCTATCATATGCCGGAGCAGGAGAAAAGCGACTCCCTGCTTGCGGGGCAGTGGCGCTTTTACTCCCGCGAGAGCAGCGACGGAGATGTCCCGCACGAGGCGCTGGCGGAGCTCAAGGAGCAGGGCCTCGACTATGCGGGCGAGTGGACCATCAGCATCCAGGATGACGGCTGGTTTAAGATTAATGACTTCAACGGCTTTGAGCAAAACAACTGGACAGACGCCGGCAACGACACCGGCTCTCTTAATCTAAACGGTGAAAACTGCACGTTCTCCATTCAAAACGGTCTTCTGGTTCTGCGCGCCCCCGACAGTGTGACCAGATACGAAAAGATAGTTCCCATCGGCACGACCGGGTACTATGTCGTTGTTCCAGCGGATTATGTTGAGGGCGCAGTCACCGAAAGAGAACGGCAGGACGACATGGTCGCTTATTACCGCAGCGAAGCGCATCTGATGGATTTTGACGTGTATCAGTTCGCGGCCGAAGGCCGCAGTCTTGCGGAGTATGCGGCCGACGAGGCGGAGGAATACGGTGCCGCTGGTATTGAAGATGTAACGGTCAACAGCATTTCGCTTGCTCTGTATAAATCCGTGGAACAGTACGACGATAGTTTTTTCCGGGTGGCAAACTATCTCTTTGAGGCGGGGGATGATTTCGGTGAACTGTCCTTCTGGCTGGACGGTGAAGACGCTGAGGCGCTGGCCGGGCAGATCATCGGCAGTCTCTTTGAAAAGCAGGAGCAAAAGGACATCCGCGGCATGGTCGTGGAGAAACTGCCCAGCGACTTCATTGACCGTTACAGTGTACGCGGCTATGATGGAGAGCTCTACGAGGGCGAGTACATTGGCTTTGAGGCTCTGGACCCGGGGGCCGAGGTGACACTCTCCAGACGCGGTTCGGATTGGTGGATTGAAAAGGAGGATGACTGGTCCTGGTCTCACGACGAGCCGGCGCTCCCTGAGGGCGTGTACACCACGGCGGACGGGATCGTGATCGACGAGCTGAGTGTGCGGCTCGCCGGCGGTCGGATCTGGAGCTTTGGCTACGCGCTTCATAATCCCAACAACGAAACCATGTATTTTGACCCTTCCCCCTTCGTATTGAAGACCGCAGACGGCACGGAAATCAGAACGGCGGCCCCCTATGTCTCCGCCGATGAGATCTGGGCCAACAACGTAACGCGCGTCTCGACCACCATCATGTCGCCGGAGCTTGTGAATCTCGGAGACGAGATTTCCTTCTGGTATAACGGGACCTTCCTCGGTACAGTGATCTCGCAGGAGTTTTGAGAAAATTCGTGTATATAAAGAAGGAGAAATGTATAATGAATATCAAAATTCTCAACACGATCATCCCTGCTGCCTCCGTTGTGATTTTCTTCGTTTGGGGCTGGATCGAAGGCGGCAATGAGCACAGTTGGATCATTTTCATGATCGGCGGTGGACTCATGGCCATTCTGTCAGTAATCGACAAGAATAAGAAGCAAGAGGCAGTGAAGAAAGACGAAGACGACAGAAAATAGACTGCAAAATGACGTTTTGAGGAGAATACATATGAAAAGGAGAAACACTCTCAGTCTGTTTCTTATATTCGCCATGCTGATCACGTTAGTTGCCTGCGCCGGCGGAACCGCCTGGGCTGCCGGGGACGACGCGGAGATTGACACGCAGATCAACCTCATCTTTACGCAGCTTGATAAACTGCTGCAAAAGGACGGCGAACAACCGTGGTATTATTCCGTAACAGATCTCGATCACGATGGATATGTAGAGTTTATCGCGGCGTCCCAGCACCCGCTGGATCGCTCCGCAAACGTAAGAGTCTGGGAAGTCAGCACCGACGGAAGCGCGCTGACGGAGTGTGTTCTCGTCAAAAATCCGGATGAATCCTTCCCGGATATTCTGGCGGACTGTGCCGATACCTTTTATGAGGCCGGAACCGATACCTGGTCCTATTTGTTCTA
>JAEEGL015450460.1_pt1 | contig 11437 bp, 9 predicted proteins | sample 9134231 | NCBI WGS metagenome assembly JAEEGL01 (sample SAMN16246548, study PRJNA631951) | gut metagenome | biome: gut microbiome; feature: rumen; material: fiber-attached | host: Bos | place: Iran: Karaj | collected 2018-10
CATGCCAGGGACGTAGGTGACCAGCACCTCCTGCAGGTTGCGGGCGCCGCAGTCCTGAATCATCTCACGCGTAATGAGGGTAGTGGGCACAGGCACCTCGTTGAGCGACTCTGCCTGACTGGATGCCGTGGTGATGGTGGCGTTGCGGCCGCCCTTGATGTCCTCGACCATATCGATGAACCGCTGCGGGTCGGAGAGGGTGGTGCTGTAATATGGGTTGACGTCGAGAATCATGCGGACGTAGCGCTCGGCTTCGTCCTTGTCGTCGAGTCCTAATGCGCATAGCGACAGGATGCGGTAGGCACTGAGCTGGAGGCTGATGGGGAAGTCGCTGAGATTGTCGACGAGTGCCTTCCGTGCCTCTTCGATTCGTCCGATGTTGTAGTCCTGCTCGGCCTGGTCGTAGATGGCGCGGTAGTTCTCACCAGCCTGTAGGTCGGTGCTCTGCGTGTAGTCCGTTTCTTCCTGTGCCAAGGCGGATGAAGGTAAAAAGGTAAGAAGGTAAAAAAGTGAAAGACCTTTTACCCAAACCTTTAGCCTGTCGTATTTGTTGTGTTGCATCATTGTTACCTTTTTACTTTTTCCTAACCGGTATGGTGATGGTGAATGTGGTGCCTGCTCCGAGCGTCGATTCAAAGGACAGGTGCCCGTGGTGCTTCTGTTCGACGATGTCGCGGGTGATGCCCATGCCCAGTCCGGTGCCTTGTCCGATGGGCTTGGTGGTGAAGAAGTTTTCGAAGAGGCGTGCCTTGACCTCGTCGCTCATGCCTTCGCCATTGTCGGCAATGGTGATAGTGAGCTGGTTGTCGGCCATCGTCGTGGTGACGGTGATGGTGGGCTGATAGTCGTCGCCTTCGCTGAGTGCGCGATGGTGTACGGCGAAACAGGCGTTGTTCATGAGGTTGAGCACGGCCCGGCTGAGGTCCTGCGGAATGACCATCATCTGTGGCAGGTTGTCCTGATAGTCCTCGTGGATGCTGATGTTGAACGACTTGTCCTTGGCGCGCATGGCGTGATAGGAGAGCCATACATATTCGTGGACGATGCGATTGACATCGGAGGGTATGAACTCGTTCTCCTTGCCGCGCGATACGAGGAGGATGCCCTGAATGATATTGATGGCCCGCTCGCCGTGTTCGACAATCTTGGCCATGTTGTCGCGCAGGTCGGTGACGATATCGTCGACGTCCTCGCGGTCGTCCTCGGACAGCCGGTCCTTGTTGTCGTCGATGATGTCCGTCAGGTCGCGCAAGAGTTTGTCGGACATCTTACTGAAGTTGATGACGAAGTTGAGCGGATTCTGTATCTCGTGGGCGATACCGGCACTAAGCATTCCCAGGGAGGCGAGCTTCTCCTGTTGCTGCAACTGCTGTTTTAATTGTTCAATATCAGTCATAATTTTCAATTATCAATTCTTAATAATCAATTCTTAATTAGTGGCAGCGTAATCGTGAACTCCGTAAATTCGTGCTTAACGGACTGGACGCTGATGGTTCCACCGTGGTTCTGGACGATTTCGTGGCAGAGGTAGAGTCCGACACCGGCAGCCTCGCTGGTGGTCTTCGTTGTGAAGAAGGGGTCGAAAATTTTGTCGATGATGGTTTGCTCGATGCCGATGCCATTGTCGCGGAACACGAGGCGGACCTCCTTGGCACCGACGCTGACATGCAGCGATACTTCGGGCTGGTAGGGCGCATCGGGCTGGCGCTTGCACTTTTTTACGACGGCATAAATAGCGTTGCCCAGGATGTTCATGAACGTCTTGCTGAGCTGATCGGCATTGCCGTTGATATGTATGTCCTGCTCGGGGATGTCGAAGATGACGCGGACGGCATATTGGCTGATTTCCTGCTCGAAATAGGTGTCGACCATCTTCTCGTTCTGTTGGAGGACGGGCTTGAGATACATGGAGACGATACCTCCGGAACGGTCCTTCAGCATTTCCTCCATGGCTTTCAGCGTTCGGGTGGTATTGGCACCGTGCTCACTGACTTTCTCGAGATTGCCCTTGAGCATGTCGAGCACTTCGATGGTGTCTTCGTAGTTGTCGGGATCCATGTGTTCCTGTTCGTCCTCGACGTTGGCCTTCACGTCGCGTACCAGACCCTGGGAGAGCTTCGAGAAGTTGTTGATGTAGTTGAGGGGGTTGAGGATGCGGTCGATGAGTCCCTGGGTAAGCTTACCCACGGTGGCCATCTTCTCCAAGCGGACAACCTCGGTGGTGCGCTCTTGGACGAGGTTCTCAAGATGCTGCTTGTCCTTTTCGAGACGGCGCAGGCGGAGCTTCATGAGACCGTAAATGGCGATAGCACCTACAATCATGTAGAGCAGCAGCATATACCAGCGTAGATAGAAGGGATAGGCAATGCTAAAGCGTATCTCGACAACGTCGGAAAGCTGTCCGAAGGCATCGCGGGCCTGCACCTCGAAGATATAATTGCCGTAGGTGAGATTGCTGTACTCTTCCTTGGTATAGAACTCCCATGGTGACCAGTGTCCGCCGTTCATACGGGTGCGGTATTGTGTCTGTAGCAGCAGGCTGGGGAAGTCGATGGAGTAGTTGAAGACGATGTGATGTTCGTTGCTCGGCAGTTCGTCGAGTTTGAGCGGCTGCGGGCCGTAGCCGCCCCAAAGCACGCTGTCGCCGCGTAGCATGATGGAGCGCAGCAGCAGTCGTGGCTTTTTGCTCTTGGATGTCTCCTCGAAATTGCGGTTGACGATGTTGATGCCCTTGTCGCCGCCAATCCACAGCAGCTGCCCGTCGGTGAGCATGGCGCGCACGGAATAGTCCATGAGCGGATAGACGTAGGCCGACTGCTTTTCGTCGCGCGAACCATTCTTGTAGGCATAGAGTTGCTTGCCCTTGTTGTCGGTGAGCCACGTAATGTCCTGCATGTCGTGATAGGAGAATGTGGGGTAGCTGATGGGGCGTGTGGCGTGGGAACCGATCGGCATGATTTTGTTGCCAAAGTCGACGAGTGTCGATATCTCGTCTTGGTTGTCATGGGTAAACGGTTCGTAGGTGCCGGAGCCATTGTCACGCCACAGCTTGCCGTAGAGGTTCTGAATCCAGATGGAGCCAGAATTGTCGAGCATGATCTGCACCACCTTCTCGATATCGTTCACGAGTTTGCGCTGTCCGTTCTGATAGTGGAAGACGCCCTCGGCACCGCCGCCATAGAAGCTGCCGTCTTTTTCGACCATTAGCGACATAGTATTGCCAGACGTGAGCAGGGCGGCCTTGTTGTCGAGTGTGATATGGTAGACGCCGTTCGATGTTGCTGCCAGCAGCGAGTTGTCTTGTTTGGCAAGTCGCCAGCAGGCATGGGTGACATTGGCCACAGGTATGAACCTCTTGCCTTCGAGACGGTAGAGTCCACTGAGCGTTCCGGCATAGATGTAACCATTCATCTGATTGATGGACAATACCTCGCCACGCAGGCCCTCGTAGGCGGTGAAATGCGTATAGATGGAGGGGAAGGCAATGCAGAACAGACCGTTGTCGGTAGCGCCCCAGAGCAGCCCGTGGCGGTTGTAGTCCATGTGGCTGACATTGTTCGAACAGAGTCCGTTCGCCTCGGTGACACGGAACAGTTCGTGACCGTCGGGGTCGACGAAGATTACACCGTCGCCGTTGGTGGACAGTGCTTGCAAACCATCTTCGAGGTCTTCCACCTGGGTAATGTCGGCATCGACGGCGTAAGCCTTACGCTTGGAATTGGGACTGGTTTTGCCTTCCGCCCAGGAGTAGCTGTCGTTATGGACGGCATAGATTTTCTTGTCGCTGGCAAGGAAATAGACGGTGCCTGACTCCTCGAAAATCCACTGCACCTCGCCGTGGAAAGGCTTGGAGGTCTTGCATGGGTGCATATAGAGGTTGCCGCGATGGTCGATCTTGAGGTAACCGAAATAGTTGTAGCCACCTGTCCAAAGAACACCTTTGGAATCCTGAAATACGGCGGTGATACGGCTAATGCCTGGCGAATGGATGATGCGCCAGTTGGCATTGTCGTAGTAGAGCAGTCCTTCGAAATTGGCAGCATAGAGTGTGCCGTCGTTGGCGGCAATGACGTCGAAGTTCTGGTTGTGGGCCTGATATTCGGTGGCGGGATAGTTGCGCAGATAGGGAATGCCCTGGGCATGGAGAGAATTGACAATTGATAATTGACAATTGATTATTGACCAAAGGAAAAGGATGATGAGCGACAGTCGTTTCATGGGCGTGCCTCCTTTCCTTTTATTTCCTCGTACGGCACATTACGTCCGACATAGTAGTTCCATTCCTCGCGCGTCAGGTTACGCTTCAGCTTGTCCTGCAGACGCTGCTGCATCTGTGGAACGGAGATGAGGGCCTTTGTCAGGTTGCCGTTCTGGTCGCCTGTCCACACGTTGGTCTTCTTTAGGTCGAAGGTGAAGTTGATGATCCAACCGCGGGTGGTAAACAGCGTCATCGGCTCTATCTTCGCTGAATTAGTGAGCCAGAGATTCATCATGCCGTCGTAGCTCGAAGAGTAGAGGCGGATGCCGTCGGCCTTCAGTTTAGAGATACGCGACAGGTGACCCACAAGACGCGTCTGCTGGCCCTTGCTGTTGATGAGATAGATGGTGCCGTCGCTCATGCCGTAGGTCGTCAGATGCTGGTTCTTCGACTCTGCGAAGGCTGTCACCTGACCTTTCACGGGAACGCGGCTGGTCTCGATGTTATTGAAGCCTTTTATCAGATGCATTTTACCTTGACGGTCGAAGGCCAAAGGGTAGTTCTGGTAGCGGGTCATGAACTCTATCTGGAAGGGCAATTTCTTTTCCTGGACGATGGTGCGGCTTTGGGTGTCGAATAGCGCCATGCCTGTTTCGCTGAAGATGATAAACTGGTTACCACTGACATCTAAGTCCTTAGGATTCTGCATGTTAATCTCGATTACTTGAACCTTTTTATTGCTGTCTACGATGACTAGATGACCTGAACGACTTAGGACGTAGATGGTGTTGGTGAGACGATCGATGAAGAGGTCGCGGAAGTCGTAGCGGGGATTGCTCACAAGCATTTCGCTGGTCAGTTTGCCACTTTCATAATTGGTGTGTCTCATAATCTCACCATAGGAACTGCAAGTAATCATATAGCCTGATTTCTCGTCAGAGAAGGCAATGTCGGTAATACTGCCTTTGTGTTTGTGCCAGACGTTCTTGTTCTGGCTGGTCATAGCCAGCGCCTGATAGACGGTGGGCGCATAGATGTCGCCATGATAACGGTTGGTAAACAGGCATGCGGTATGTGCCAGCAGGTCGGCAATTTCGTGGTGGTCAGCCTTGTACTGCGTGATGGCAGTTTGTCCGAGGGTGCGCGCCAAGCTGATGTACGTCAGCGTGTCGGCAACGCGTTTCGACTGCTCGGCTTCAGCACGCTGCTGTTCGGCTATCTTTCGCTGGCTCTGGGCCACCTCGGAAGCTTCTACGGCGTGTTGCTCGGCAATGAGGGCGTTCTGGCGCTCTATCTCGGCGTTGCGGCGCATCTCCTCGGCAACTTTCGTTTGGGCAATGGCTTCTATGCGCTGTTCGTCGCTGATGCGGCGTTCTTCGTTGGCAATTTCCTCCAGCTGGGCGTTGACGCTTTGCATCACCACCGAGCGCTCCTCTTCCTTCCTGAGTCTGTCGAGTTGGGCTTGCAGCTCCTGATTCTTCTCGACGAGCTCATCGCGAGTTGTGTTGACCAAGTAGACGTGGTGTCCTAACAGGATGACGGCTACAACGGCTATTGCGGAGAGTATCTTGCCTATTTTGTTCATGCCTTGCGTTTCAGGGCCATAATGGTAATATCGTCGCTTTGCGGAGCGTCACCGGCATAGGCCTTGACGTCGTTCATCTGGGCTTCGATGAGTGTGCGGCAGTCGTCGCCATTATGCTGGCGCATCAGTTGAAGCATACGGTCGTCGCCATATTCCTGGTAGTCGACGTTGAAGGCTTCGTTGACGCCGTCGGTGTACATCATCAGCGTATCACCAACGCCTAACTGGGTCTTGGCGCTCGTATATTGCCAGCCGTCGACGGTTCCTACCAGGCAGTTGGTGCTCATGGGCATCATCTCGACCTGTCCGTTGGCTTTGAGAATGACGGGCGAGTTATGGCCGCCGTTGCAATAGTCTATCTCGCCAGTGCGGATATTGTAGATAGCATAGAACACGGTGACAAACATCGATTCGATGCTTTCCTTGCACAGCAGGTCGTTCGACTTCGTCAGACATATGCCCGGCTCGTAGCCTTGCAGGGCAATGGTGCGGATGAGCGTACGGCTGACGGCCATGAAGATGGCGGCGGGAATGCCCTTGCCCGATACGTCGGCTATCACCAGTCCGATGTGGTCGTCGTCAATGCGGAAGAAGTCGTAGAAGTCGCCGCCGACGTCCTTTGCCGGTGTCATCATCGCTGCCAGGTCGAGTTCTTTTTCGTTCTCGGGGAACGGCGGGAAGATACGCGGCAGGATAGCCTGCTGTATTTCTCCTGCTACGGCGAGGTCGGTCTTCAGCGACTCCAGCTGTGAATGCTCCTCCTGCGACTGTTTGATATACTCTATCTGCTCGATGGCCTTCTTGATGGTCACGCTGAGGTCGTCGAGGTCGATGGGCTTCGTGGCAAAGTCGAAGGCTCCGTTGTTCATGGCCGAACGGATGTTGTTCATGTCGCCATAGGCCGATACCATGATACACTTCAGGGCGGGGTTCTGCAACTCGTTCACCTTCGTGAGCAGTGTCAGGCCGTCCATCTCAGGCATGTTGATATCGCTCAGAATGATGTCGATATCTTTTTCACGTAACAACAGGGTCAGTGCCTCCAGACCATTGTGGGCGAAGAAAAACTGATACTCTTCTTTGCGTATCTCACGACGGAAATATTGTGTCAGCAACAACTCAAGGTCTTGCTCGTCGTCGACGCTTAATATCTTTACTGGTTTCATATTTTTTTGTTATTATTTGCTATTTGGGCGGTAAAATTACACAAAAGAATTGATATAACCAAGAAAACTGCGGGGAAATAGAAGAAAAATACGCGTTTTCTTTTGTATTTCACTCATTTCTTTGTACCTTCGCGGCCGAAATGAAGCTAATGGTATTCAATCCCGAACACGATATCGCACTGGCCAGCAACCTGGCCAACTTCACTGCACCCCATGCCGGACGACAGCTCAGGGCCGACCTCGGTTTCCTCCCGGCATTGTGGGCGGATGAGGGTGATAAGGTGTTGGTAGACCACGTGGAAAGTGCCGAAAAAGCCTTCCGACGGGTGGCTCACCGACTGCGCCAGTTGGGGTGTCGCAATCTACCGGCAGTAAACGAGCGGTTTACTTCCGCTAAACTGTCCGTTTACTCCGACCGGATGACCGGCGTGCAGCCCTGGGGTTGGAACCTCGCCCTGCGTGCTGCATTGAAGCGTGCAGGGGTCGATTCTGCGCTGATGCCCTCGGAGGAACAGATAACTCAGATTCGCCAATTGTCCCATCGCCGCACGGCCGCCCGACTGTTGCCGTCGTTGCAGATGGAGGGCACGGTAGGCGAGAGCTTCGAGTGTACGACGCCCGACGAGGTGGAGGCACTCTTGGCGCGCTATGGTCAGGTGGTCATGAAGGCTCCCTGGTCGTCTAGTGGACGCGGACTGCGTTTCCTCAGCACCGAGCGTACACCGTTTCAGATGCAGGCCGGCTGGTTTCGCAATGTGGTAGCCCAGCAGGGCTCGGTGATGGTCGAACCGTTTTATAATAAGGTGCGCGATTTCGGTATGGAATTCTGTGTCGATGACGACGGCATCCACTACCTCGGACTCTCGCTGTTCCACACCGTCAACGGTGCCTACGAAGGGAATATCCTTGCAACGGAATCTGTCAAGCGCGAAATCATAAGTCACTACATTCCAGTGTGTTTGCTCGATTCTGTCGAGCAAAGAATTGTGGAATCTCTCGACCTCGGCTCCTACCGCGGTCCCTTCGGCGTCGACATGATGATAGTCACTGATATCAGCCATCAGACATCAACCATCAGCCCTCAATTCCTCCTCCATCCCTGCGTCGAAATCAACCTCCGTTGCACGATGGGCCATGTGGCTTTGGCTATCTCTCCCACCGACGACGACATTCTCCGTGTGATGCGCGTTGATTATAACGGAACCAATTACCAACTCAAAATACAACGATTCAGATGAACAAGATACAGATACTTTTCTCCGTAATACTATTATTCTTCGCGTCACACGCATGGGCGCAGGAAAATCAGTCGCAGGACACCCTCGTGGTTGACAAAGAGAATCCCTTCCTCCAGTGCGAGGATACGTGCAACCACATCCATGGCATCGACATCAGCCACTACCAGGGCAATGTGTTCTGGGAAACGGTGGGTGAACGCACCAACATGTCTTACGTCTACCTGAAGGCCACCGAGGGCGGCGACCGCATCGATGCCACCTTCGAGCGCAATATTGAGCTGGCCCACCGCCACGGGCTCAAGGTCGGCTCCTACCATTTCTACCGTCCGCTAACCGACCAGCGCCGACAGCTGCTCAACTTCATGTCACAGTGTCTGCCGGGCGAGCAGGACCTCATTCCGATGATTGATATCGAGTCGACGGGCGGCTTGTCTACCGATGTCTTCTGCGACTCGCTATTCTACTTCCTCGACCTCGTGGAAGAAGTGTACCACCAGAAACCCTTGCTCTACACCTTCCGCAATTTCTACAACCGCCACCTGCAGGGCAAGATTGACGACTACCCGCTGATGGTTGCCATGTACACCGACGAACCGCCCGTGCTAGCCGACGACCGCGACTACACCATGTGGCAGTATACCGCCAAGGGCCGCATCATTGGCATCAACGGATTCGTCGACAAGAGCCGCTTCATGGGCAAGCACAACCTCCGCGAAATCCGCTTCAAACACCACTGACCTTCGCCCTTCGCCCGTTATTCCTCGATGTTGCGGATGGTGTGCAGCAGGTCGCTGGCATAGGCCTTTACCGACTGCGGTTTCAGTTTGTGTAGTGTGCCTTTCGCGCGTTCCATTTCCAGTTCGTAGCGTTCCAGCTTCTCGGGGTTCTTCTCGCCGTCCATGGCCAGCAGCTTGTCGCGCAGGGCAGGGGAGGGCTGTAGCATGAAGTCGTCTGCGTAAGCCCGCATGCCGTCGGCAATCCACGGCCCAAGCCCGTATTCGCGCGCCGTCTTATACAGCTGTTGCCACTTCCATTCGCTCATGGGTTCTATGGCCTCGCGGTCGGCGGGGTCGTCCAGGTAGATGAGTCGTTCTATGTTTCGTTGAATAATGTCCATTATGCGTATCGTTTAGGGTATCTGAATAGTATCGAGAGCAGTGCCGCTATGCCGATGGCCAGCGGATAATATAGATAAGGCACGATGGCCACGGGGTTCAGTCCCGCCAGTCCGGCAGCCATCAGCAGCTGTGCGCCGTAGGGTATCATGCCCTGCATCATACACGAGAACGTGTCCAGTATCGATGCCGCTTTGCGGTTGTCCACGCCGAAGCGGTCGCCAATGTGTTTCGCTATGCCGCCCACGGTGATGATGGCGACGGTGTTGTTTGCCGTACACAGGTCCACCAGCGACACCAGTGCCGCTATCGACAGCTCCGCACCGCGCTTCGTCGACACGTGTCGTGTCAACCGCTCTATCAGGTAGTCGATGCCGCCGTTGTGGCGAATCATCTCCAGCAGTCCGCCAGCCATCATGGTGATGATAATGAGTTCGCCCATGCCGATAATGCCCTGACCCATGGCCTGCATCCAGCCGAACACGTCGTACGAACCTTCCATCATGCCGATGACGCCTGTCAGCATGATACCCAGCGTCAGCACCGCCATCACGTTCATGCCCAGCACCGCTGTCACCAGCACGGCCACGTAGGGCACCACCTTCAGCACCCCTACCGCAGGCAATGCCGTCGGTGAGTTGATGCCCTGGCCCATGACGATGTACACCACTAGGATAAATACTGCTGCTGGCACGACGATGAACGAGTTGACGCGGAACTTGTCCGACATCCGGCAGCCCTGCGTCGAGGTCGCCACGATTGTCGTGTCCGAGATGAACGACAGGTTGTCGCCGAACAGCGAACCGCCCACCACGACGGCCGTCATCATTGCCACCGAAGCCCCAGTCTCTGCGGCCACTCCCGCCGCAATGGGCGTCAGTGCCACGATGGTTCCCACGCTCGTGCCCACGCTCAGCGATATGAAGCACGCTGCCAGAAACAGTCCTGCCAGCAGCATGTTACCCGGCAGTAGCGTCAGCACCAGATTCACCGTCGCGTCTATCGCCCCCATCGTCTTTGCCGACTGCGCGAAGGCTCCCGCCAGCACGAAGATCCATATCATCAGCATCATCTGCCCTGTACCGGCGCCGCGGCTGTAGATGTTGATGCGCTCGCGTAACGGAATGCCGTCACACACCACGACGGCATACATCGACGCCGCCATGAACGCCACCGTGATAGGAACCTTGTAGAAGTCCCCAGCCACGATGCTCGTCACCAGATACATCACCACAAACACCCCGATGGGCGACAGTGCCAACAGTCCTTTCTTCATTTGCCTGCAAAGTTACGAAAAAAATATCGAGAAAACCAAACGTTTCCCCGATTATTTTCAATGCTTTTTGCAAAGAAAAACGAGTTTTCCTTTGCTATTTTGCTCGCTTATTCGTACCTTTGCAGCTGAAATTGCGAGATCAAGCAAATTAATCAGAACATTAAGCATATGAATTCAAAAAGAAAGTATGAGAAGTCGACGAAAAAGATGATTTCAAACATTAAGACTTTGGCCGCCCTGCTGATGGTAGGAGCCGCCTTTACCGCTTGCTCAAGCGACAACGTTATGACCGAGCAGCCCGGCAGCACGACGAAAGTATATCCCCTCACAGTAAACGCCTCGAAGGAGGACGTATGGACCCGCGCCCTCGCAATTGACGGGGATGGCCAACTGACTGCCTCATGGGATAAAAACGACGTGATTGAGGTTTATAAGGCGGGTGGTAAGATAGGTGAGCTCCCTCTCACGGGCATCGCATTCCCAGGCTACAACGGCATATTCACCGGTGGAATCACGGAGAATGTCGCAGTGAACGACGAACTGACGATTTATTATCACCAGAGGGACCTATCGCAGGGCTTTGAAGCCTTTGAAAGCCAGGACGGCATGTCTTATACTGAAATAGGTGGTTCTTCTGCAATTTAGTTGAAAAGAACGATAGTTTATCGGCTATATCAATCGCGATTTATTCTATCTAGTTTAACAAAATTTGCGAATGGTTTTATTTATATATAATTAACTGACAATCAATAATATACGTTGCAAAAACATTAGGATATTTGACAAATTTTTCGTAACTTTATATCGCCAAACATAAAGGAAAAATCAATGTACAAATACCCTAACGGCGACAAAGTTA
>JAEEGL016303618.1_pt1 | contig 11437 bp, 8 predicted proteins | sample 9134231 | NCBI WGS metagenome assembly JAEEGL01 (sample SAMN16246548, study PRJNA631951) | gut metagenome | biome: gut microbiome; feature: rumen; material: fiber-attached | host: Bos | place: Iran: Karaj | collected 2018-10
GACCAGGTTCTTATCGCACCCCAGCGATACAAAGCAGATCTTCTCATTCATGGCATCTCCTCGCCGCGCTTTCCACACAGTTGTGCATCAGCATGGCAATCGTCATCGGGCCGACGCCGCCGGGCACCGGTGTGATCAGAGACGCCTTCGGAGCGACGTCCGCGTAATCCACGTCGCCGCAGAGATGTCCGTCTTCCATCCGGTGGATGCCCACATCGATGACAACCGCACCTTCCTTGATATCATCCGCGTGGAAGAACTTCGGCTTGCCGACCGCAGCCACCAGGATGTCCGCGCGCCGCGTCACCTCGCTCAGGTTCTTCGTCCGCGAATGACAAACCGTCACCGTCCCGTTTTCGCGCAGCAGAAGCATCGCCATCGGCTTGCCGACGCTGTTGCTCCGGCCGACAACCACGCACTCCTTGCCCGTGATCTCCACGCCGGACCGCTTGAGCATCTGGATCACTCCCGCCGGCGTACATGAGACAAAGCCCGGAAGCCCCATAGACAGCTTGCCGACATTGACCGGATGGAATCCATCCACGTCCTTCTCGGGGCGGATCGCCTCCGTCACGGTCTGCTCGTCGATGTGCTTCGGCAGCGGAAGCTGCACCAGGATCCCGTCGATGTCCTCTCTCTCATTGAGCTCGGCGATCAGTGCAAGCAGCTCCTCCTGCGTCGTCTCCTCCGGGAGCTCATAGGACTCCGAGCGAATGCTGCAGGCCTCGCAGGCCTTCTTTTTATTTCTCACATACACCGCAGAGGCCGGGTCCGACCCGACCAGGACGACCGCGAGCGCGGGCTCCACGCCTCTGCTCTTAAGCTCCTCGGCCCTGTCCCTGGCTTCCTTCTTAATCTGTCCGGAGATTTCTTTACCGTCAATGATCATATCCACTCCATTCCCGAAGCGTTTGCATTTGTCAGAAAGCAGAGCCCTGAGGCACCTGCCTTCTGCATTCCGGGCAGACCGGAGACGCTCCGGCTCCGATCGGCCCTCTGAGACTTCCCGCCCTCCCGGGCGTCGGTTCACATGCTCTGAATCCTTCCGGGCTTAAGCCTCTGCTCGCCCGGTATGGATGTACTGCGACCGGTACAGATTCGCGTAGAAGCCGTTCTGTGCCAGCAGCTCTTCGTGTGTTCCCTGTTCGATGATATTTCCCGCGTTCATGACCAGTATCCGGTCCGCCTCCTTGATCGTGGAGAGCCGGTGAGCCACGATGAAGCTCGTCCTTCCCTTCATCATCTGGGCAAATGCCTTCTGGATCTTGATCTCGGTTCTGGTATCGATCGACGACGTCGCCTCATCCAGGATCAGCATCGGCGGAAGCTTCAGCATCACCCTTGCGATGCACAGAAGCTGCTTCTGTCCCTGGGACAGGTTGCCGCCGTCCTCCGTGATAACGGTGTCATAGCCGTCCGACATTCTCTGGATGAAACTGTGCGCGTGCGCAGCCTTCGCGGCCGCGACGATCTCTTCCTCCGTAGCGTCCGGGCACCCGTACGCGATATTCTCGCGAATCGTCCCGGCCTTCAGCCAGGTCTCCTGGAGCACCATACCGTAGCCGGCTCTAAGGCTCGCCCTGGTCATGTCCCGGATATCCGTTCCGTCCACGCAGACACGCCCCTCATTCACGTCGTAGAACCGCATCAGCAGGTTGATGACCGTCGTCTTGCCGCAGCCGGTAGGTCCGACGATCGCGATGCGCTGGCCGGGACTGACCGAGAGATTCAGGTCCTGAATCAGCGGCTTCTCCGGATCATACGAGAAGTCCACATCCTCGATCTGTACACTGCCCTCCGGGCTCTCCAGCCGTACCGCGTCCGCAGGTTCCGGCGTCAGCGGTTCCTCGTCCATCAGCTCGAAGACCCGCGCGGCGCATGCCAGCGCGTTCTGAAGCTCCGTCACAACGCCGGAGATCTCATTGAAAGGCTTCGTATACTGGTTTGCATAGCTTAAAAACGACGACAGAATACCGACGGAGATCCCTCCGTTCATCGCAATCACCGCGCCGCAGATGCACACGCCCGCATAGACAAGGCTGTTGACAAACCGCGTCGAAGGGTTGGTGATGCTTGAGAAAAATGTCGCCCGCAGGCTGTGCTGCCTCAGCTCCTCATTGATCCCGGAGAATCGGTGGATCGCCTCGTCCTCATAGTGAAATGCCTGGACCACCGTCTGGTTCTCCACCATCTCATTGATCAGTCCGGTCAGCTTTCCACGTGTGCCGGACTGCAGCTGGAACATCGAATACGTCTTCTTCGCGATATATGCCGCGACAAACAACGATAACGGCGTGACCAGCACCACGACGAGCGCGATGCGGATATCCAGCCAGATCATGAATCCGAGCGTTCCGAAGATCGTCAGGATGCCGGTGAAAAACTGGGTGAATCCCATCAGCAGGCCGTCCGAGAACTGGTCGACGTCCGCGATCACGCGGCTCACGACATCACCGTACTGGTGCGAGTCCACATATCTCAGCGGAAGATTCTCGAGATGGAAGAACGCCCTGGTTCGGACATCCTTCACGACACGGAAGGTGATCCGGTTATTGCACAGGTTCATCAGCCACTGAGCGACTCCCGTGATTCCGATCACGATGGCGATCTTCTTAAGGATCGCAAGCAGAGCGTCGAAATGTACCTCTCCTGCGCCGACGATCTCATCGATCGCATAGCCCACCAGGATCGGTGCATAGAGCGTCGTGGCGACCGTCACCAGCGCAAGCACCAGCGAAAGGATCACATAGATCCTGTATTTTTTTATGTATCGGAGGACACGGCGGATGGTTTTTCTGGATGCATCATTCTTCATCACGCTCCACCTCCTCTTTCGATAACTGGGACAGGCAGATCTCGCGGTAGACCTCGCAGCTTCGCAGCAGCTCCTTGTGCGTGCCGGCACCAGCAAGCTCGCCGTCGTCGAGGACGAGGATCTGGTCCGCGTCCTTGATGGTTGTTGCTCGCTGCGACACGAGGAAGACCGTCATCCCGGTCTCCTGCTTCATCAGGTCACGGAGGGCCAGCCGAAGCTTCGCGTCCGTCGCGAAATCCAGTGCAGAAGCCGAATCGTCCAGAATCAGGATCTGCGGCCGGCGCACCAGGGCCCGGGCGATCGTAAGCCGCTGTCTCTGTCCGCCGGAGAGGTTCTTGCCTCCCTGCAGGATCTTCGTATCCAGGCCCTTCTCGAGCTGGTCCACGAATTCCCTGGCCTGCGCGGTCTCAAGTGCCGCCTCGATCTCCTCATCGGTCGCGTCCCTCTTGCCCCACCGCATATTATCGCGGATGGTTCCGGCAAAAAGCACCGCCTTCTGGGGCACGATGCCGATCTGCTCCCTCACCTTCTCCAGCGGAAGTTCCCGCACGTCGACGCCGTCCAGCCGGACCGCGCCCTGCGTCACGTCATAGAAACGCGGGATCAGGTTCACCAGGCTGGACTTGCCGCTTCCGGTACCGCCGATGATTCCGATGGTCTGTCCGGTCTGCGCCTTGAAATCCACGTCATACAGGGACTCCTTCTTCGCCCCCGCATAGGTGAAGCTGACGTGGTCGAATTCCACCTTCGGCGCGCCCTCCACGTACTCCTCGGATGCCGGATAGGCTTCCTTGACGGAGCTCTCCATCCGCAGCACCGAGTGAATCCGGCCGGCGCACGCGAGCGCCTTCGAGATCGAGACGATCAGGTTCGCAAGCTTCACCAGCTCGACCAGGACCTGCGACATATAATTGACCAGGGCGATCACCGCGCCCTGCGTGATGACGCCGTCCGCGACCTCTTTGCCGCCGAGCCACACAACCGAGATGATACCGAAGTTGATGATCACATAGGTCAGAGGATTCATAATCCCGGAGATTCTTCCCGCCACCATCTGCGTCTTCATCAGCGACGTCGTCGCCTCGTCAAACTCCTTTTTCTCCTCCTCCTGGCGGTTGAACGCCCGGATCACGCGAACGCCCGCCAGGTTCTCACGAACCTTCAGCAGCACCTTGTCGAGCTTCTGCTGGATCGACTTGTAATATGGCATGGTCAGGAGCATGACCCCGTATACCACGATGGCAAGCGCCGGAATGATCACGACAAATGTCATCGCAGCCTTCGCATTGACCCGGAAGGCCATGATCATCGAGCCGAAGACGATGAACGGTGAACGAAGGAGCAGGCGCAGGGCAAGATTTAAGCCGCTCTGCACCTGATTGATGTCACTCGTAATCCGGGTGATCAGCGTCGAAGTGCCGACCTTATCAAGCTCCGCATAAGAGAGCTCATTGATCTTGCGGAACAGATCCAGGCGGACCGCCGTCGCATATCCGGTTGCGGCCTTCGCGGCAAAATACTGCGCCGTGATGGCAAATGCCAGTCCGACGATGCCGAGCCCGATCATCAGTCCGCCCATCTTCAGGATAAATGGCAGGTCGTGCGTGCGGATACCGTTGTCCACGATCTGCGCGACCACCAGAGGGATGATCAGGTCGATCGCCGCCTCCAGCAGCTTGAAGAGCGGCCCGAGGATGCTCTCCTTGCGGTATTGTTTCAAGTAGCTAAACATGGGTCTGTATCTCCCTTACATGCTCCTCATCTTCCGGAGATATTCCGGTTATAGTTGATCAGGCAGCCGTCCAGAATGATCTGTCTCTCTTCATCGGTCAGAGCGCCCAGGTGAAGGGTCGTCTCTGCGCAGTCTCTGGTCAGCACATACGCCTTGATCTCATCTTCCTTCTCTTCCACCGCGCGCCGGATCCCGGGCAGCAGCAGATAGTCGCCGTTGGCGAAAGGCAGCGCCTCATGGTCGTCATCCGTGACAAGCGGAAGCATGCCCCAGTTGATCAGGTTGCTGCGGTAACGCTTGGTGGCATATTCATTGGCGATATTGGCCCAGCCGCCCAGAACCTTCTGGCAGGAGGCCGCCTGCTCTCTCGCGGACCCGTCGCCGGGCTTCACCGCGAAGATCGTGCTGCCGAATCCGAGGTTCGCGCGCTTCACGCCCTCAAACCTCGCGTGCACCACGGCCATAACGTCCTTAAGCTCCGTTACCTCGGTGACCGGGCATCTGTCCGCTTCCACAGCCTTCTGGGCCTTCTGGATCTCCTTCGCGCGGCCGACATAGGCCGGATCCTTCCTGGAGAGTGCAAACTCCGCGAGTCCCAGAGGATTCGAACGGTAAGACGAGGTCTCGCCCGAAGGGATCAGCTCATCCGTGGTCGTTACCGGATCATGAATCTCCGAAACCACCTTGAGGATCAGGTTCTCCGGCAGAGCACTCATCTTCGGCCAGTCCTTGATGTTCGGCCCGAGCCGGATCTCTGTCTCCGGATCCGCGACGCCCTTGCTGTCAAATACCCGGTGCTCATAGACCGAGCGGTCGAAGAAATATTTCGGCACATTGTAGTCGGTATCCAGCTCCGTGGCAGCCGTCAGATATCCCTGGTTGGCCGCGGTGGCCGCGATCGATCTCGCGTCCATCAGCGCGACCGAGGCAATCTGGCCGTTCTGGACCTTCGAGCCTTCCCGGTTCGGGAAGTTCCTGGTCGAATGCCGGATGCTGAAGCTGTTGTTGGCCGGCGTATCACCTGCGCCGAAGCACGGTCCGCAGAATGCGGTCTTAAGGACCGCGCCGGCCTGCATGAGGTCCGCTGCCTTCCCGTTCTTCACAAGCTCCAGGAAGATCGGCTGGCTCGCCGGGTAGACGTTGAGCGAGAATTCGCCGCTTCCGATATTGCGTCCCTTCAGGATCGAGGCCGCCGCGCACAGGTTCTCATATCCGCCGCCCGCACAGCCCGCGATCACGCCCTGATCCACATAGAGGCGCCCGCCGCGGACCTTCTCCTGCAGAGAATAAGCCACATGCTCGCCGAAGCTCACCTTCGCGCGCTCCTCCGTCAGATGCAGGATGTCCTGCAGATTCTCCTTCAGCTCGCGGATCGTATACACATTGCTCGGGTGGAAAGGCATCGCGATCATCGGCTCCACCTCGGAGAGGTTCAGCTCGATCATCCCGTCGTAGTAGGCAGGATAAGCCGGGGCAAGCTCCTTATAATCCTCGGCCCTTCCGTGAATCTCATAGAACTCCCGGATCTTCTCATCCGTCTGCCAGATCGAGGAGAGACAGGTCGTCTCCGTGGTCATCACGTCCACGCCGATCCGGAAATCCGCGGACAGCGACGAGACGCCGGGGCCCACAAACTCCATCACCTTATTCTTCACATAGCCGGAGGCGAACACCTCGCCGATCAGCGCCAGCGCCACGTCCTGCGGCCCGACACCCGGTCTGGGGCTTCCGGTCATATAGATGCCGATCACCTGCGGCCGGTCGATATCATAGGTCTGGCCCAGTAGCTGCTTCACGAGCTCCGGTCCGCCCTCACCGACGGCCATCGTTCCCAGCGCGCCGTAGCGCGTGTGCGAATCCGACCCGAGGATCATCCGTCCGCCGCCGGAGAGCATCTCTCTGGCATACTGGTGGATCACCGCCAGGTGCGCCGGCACATAGACGCCGCCGTACTTCTTCGCCGCAGACAGTCCGAACATATGGTCATCCTCGTTGATCGTGCCGCCCACCGCACACAGACTGTTGTGACAGTTCGTCAGCACGTAAGGCATCGGGAATTTCTCAAGCCCCGAGGCCCTGGCTGTCTGGATGATTCCGACAAATGTAATATCATGCGATGTCAGAGCGTCAAAGCGGATTCTCAAATGCTTCGCGCTCTCCGACCGGTTGTGTGCGGAGAGGATCCCCGCCGCGATCGTATGGTCTCTTCCCTCTTCTCTGGTGACATCTCTTCCCTCAAACCGGATGTCCGGCGCATCCGCCCTGACTCCTTCCGCAGTCAGCCATGCGCCACCTTCATATACCTTCATCAGCCCTCCGATCCGGAACCGAGCCGGTTCCTTAAGTCGTTTTCCCAAAAGTTACTAATACTCTACAATAGATTATAGCGAAAACGTCATGGAATGCAAATATGGTTTTATGCAATCCGCATTCCTTTGCATTTCCTTCGATTCTTCTTGCCACAGGCGTCCGCATCGTGTACAATATCCCTCGATAAATAAGAAGACACATTTTATGAGGAGGCTGCCATGAGACATCTGATCACTCCTCTCGACTTAACGGTCGAGGAAACGAACGATCTTCTCGTTCTTGCGGAAGACATCAGCAAGGATCGTTTTCGTTATTCCTCCGTTGCTGCCGGGAAGAAACTAGCCACCTGTTTTTATGAACCAAGTACCCGTACCCGCCTGAGCTTTGAGGCTGCGATGCTCAATCTCGGAGGAAGCGTACTTGGTTTTTCTTCTGCCGATTCCAGCTCTGCCGCCAAGGGTGAGAGCGTCGCGGACACGATCCGCGTCATCTCCTGCTACGCGGACATCTGCGCCATGCGTCACCCGAAGGAGGGCGCGCCGCTGGTCGCGGCCATGCATTCCGGCATCCCGGTCATCAACGCCGGCGACGGAGGCCACAACCATCCGACCCAGACCCTGACGGACCTGCTCACGATCAAGGCCCTGAAGGGACATCTCGACGGCCTGACGATCGGCCTCTGCGGCGACCTGAAGTTCGGCCGCACCGTCCACTCGCTGATCCACGCGATGGTTCGCTACCCGAACGTGCGCTTCGTCCTCATTTCCCCGTGGGAGCTTCGCATCCCCGGCTACATCCGCAAGGATGTCCTGGACGCCAACCACATCGAATACAAGGAGGTCGACGTGCTCGAGGAGGTCATGCCGGAGCTTGACATTCTCTACATGACCCGCGTGCAGCGCGAGCGCTTCTTCAACGAGGAGGATTACATCCGCTTAAAGGACAGCTTCATCCTGGACGCCAAGAAGATGAGATACGCCCGGGAAGATATGCTGGTGCTCCACCCGCTTCCCAGGGTCAACGAGATCGCGACCGAAGTCGACTCGGATCCCCGCGCAGCTTATTTCAGACAGGCCCAGTACGGCGTGTACGTCCGAATGGCCCTGATCATCCGTCTCTTAGGACTGGAGGTGCCCACATGTTAAATATCGGCGGACTTCATCAAGGTGTCGTCATCGACCACATCCCGGCCGGCGGCGCCATGCGCATCTACGAGTACCTGAACCTGGAAGATCTCGACGCCTCCGTGGCCATCATCAAGAATGCTTCCAGCAAGAAAATGGGCAAGAAGGACATCATCAAAATCGAGGGACCGATCACGATCGATCTCGACACCTTAGGCGTCCTCTATCCCAATATCACGATCAATATCATCGAGGAAGACCAGATCGTCGAGAAGCGCGGTCTTCGCCTGCCGGAGCGTGTCACGAACATCATCCGGTGCAAGAATCCGCGCTGCATCACCTCGATCGAGCAGGAACTGCCGCACATCTTCCGGCTGGCCGACCCGACCACCGGAGCCTATCGCTGCATCTACTGCGATCAGAGATTCCGGATGAAGTAATAGAAAAAGATAGCCTCTTCTCACATGGGGCGAAAAAGAGGGCCTCTTCTCACACGGTAGAACCGAATCGTTCGAAGAGGCCATCTTTTTCTTTTTTTGTCGTCTGAGGGAAAGGGAATCGGATAAATGAATCCATAGTCTAATATTTTCGCTAAGTCAAAAAGAGAGGAATGGTTCCTCTCTTTTTTGTTCAGAATATGATGACTCGTAAATCTGTTTATTCCAGACCCCTTACTTCCTGCTCCACTCCCACAACTCTTCGGTCGCGAGTGCGATCTTCGTCACCGCGCAGTCGGGTGTCTCGGGGTAGATGTAGTACGTGTTGTCTTTTGTGTTCAGGTCGATGCAGTCGCCGTATTTGCCGAGGTATTCATACTCGATGTGGCAGGAATAGATGTCTCTGGCGTCTCGCACGATCTCATAGTCTTCGCCTTCGTAGGTCCCGGTGACGTGGAATCCGCTCATATCGTGGCGCAGACGGCAGCTGCCGAGAGGGATGTACCCCTTCGCGTTGGGAAGCGCGCAGACGTGCGCGGGGACGTCCAGCAGGTATCTGCCTTCCTCGACTTCCTTCCGAACATTTGCCCTCTCCCACTCGTACCAGTCGGGCACGTGCTCGAACTCGGTCTCGCCCTCGAGCGCATGGAGCTTCCCGTACTCGTCGAGCTCCCATGTCTTGCCGCAGGATCCGCAGCTCAGTCGCGTGCCTTCGGTCTGCATGCGGTATTCGGTCCGGCAGTGCGGGCACTGATACAGAACCTTCTGAAGGCCCTCCGCGCGCTTCTTGTAGCGGATCCGCACGTGCTTCTCCTGCTGCCAGCGGTAATCGTCGTAGACAAATGCATCGCGGATTCTCTGCATGATCTCCGGGGCTTTCAGCGTCTTGATCTCGTCCGCGCTCACAATGCAGCGCATCTCCGCCTCGATGCATCGGACACCGTGGTCCGGCAGATGATAGAACGGAGAATTGACGTGATGGCCGTGGCAGATCAACGTTACCACAGGGACACCCAGCAGCTTCGCGAGCTTCCCCACGGAATCCGGCAGGACCGCGGTCGTGCCGCAGAGGGAATAGCGCGCCTCTGGGTAGAGGGCGACCACATCGCCTCGCTCCACCACGGTCTTACAGTGGCGGACCAGCGTATAATCGCTGACAAATTTGCGCGTGCAGATGCATCCGATGAAGCGCAGCAGCCATTCTCTCCCGATAAATCCGTCGATAGCCACGATGAAATTGGCTCTCTGAAAGCGGAGGGCATGCGAGGCCACCATAAAATCCATGAAAGCGTTGTGGTTGCACAGAAGCAGGTACGGCCCCTTGACGCCTTCCATTCCCACGCGGCGGATCCTGCTGCCGTGCAGGCGCAGGACAAACCAGGACAAGAGCCAGATCAGAAGCCTGAGGTGCTGGCGCATCGGGGGTTTCTGCATATCATAGCGAGGTTCTTTCTCCAGTATCATACAGATGCGTTTCCTCTCTTATTCAACTGCTATTATCAAAAAGGCGGCGGAATTCATCTGCAGCCTATGATATCTCATTTACAGACGATGCGAATGCGCTGTTTCTTATTCTCGATATAGGTCTCTTTGAATGCGCCGCCGAACTCACCGTCCAGCGCCCAATCCACCGGCTCGTCGCAGGTGATGCCAAGCTCCGACGTCTGCAGGAAGACAATCTCAGGCGCACTGGTATCCCCGAGCAGGAAGGACGAGAGAATTCTCGGATATTCCGTCGGATCCTTCGGTTTGCGGACAAGCACCACCTCGAAGAGGCCGTCATTTAACTTGGTCTGAGAGCTCACGATGCTCTTGAATCCGCCGACAGACACGGAGTTCGTGATCATCCCGTGGATGAAATCACCCGTGATCGTCGTAGCGTTACACGAGATCGTCATGTGGTAGGACTTCAGGTTCAGCATGCTCACGGCCCCGTCCAGCACATAGGCCAGGTGTCCGAGCGCATTCTTCTTCTCCTGCCCGGTCGAATACGAGACCTGGGCGATCGAGCCAAATGCCGCCACATAGATGAAGAACTGGTCGTTCATCACGCCGACGTCCACAGCTCTCGGCGTCCCCTTCATGATCAGGCGCGCAGCCGTCTCCGGCGTGACCGGCAGCTTCAGGCTCTTCGCATAATCATTCGTCGATCCGGCAGGAATATAACCGATCGGCACGTCCATCTGCCCGATCTGCGTTCCGGCCACGACCTCATCAAGCGTCCCGTCACCGCCGGAGCACACGATCAGGTCATACTCCGCTCCCCGGGAAGCAACGATGTCAACCGCCTCTCCCTTCGCCAGTGTCGGGACTAAATTGATCTCATAGCCGCCTCTGCGGAATTCCTCGCAAACAGCCAGCACATGATTGCGCATCGTCATCTTTCCGGCCTTCGGATTCACAATAAACTATAGGTTGTTCAAAGCTTATTCACTCCTGAACCATTCGATATCATGATTATTTTACTGGATCTTATGGTAAATGTAAAGAAACCCTGTAGGAATTCGGCTCATATGCATCCATGCAAAAAGCTGCATGGCACACAGGATGTGCCATGCAGCCTTTGTACATATCTGATCACGGATCACAGGCTGTCCGGTTGACGGCCTGCCGAGGCCCGTGTCTGTCAGACGCTGATCTCGTCGGTGAGCAGCGCTTCCAGAACCTTGTCCTTCACTTCGCCCAGATTGATCGAGCGGATCTTCTGGCGCAGCGGCAGGACGGATCTCGGGGATACCGACAGCTCGTCGATGCCGATGGAGAGGAAGGTCTCGGTCAGCTCCAGATCCGCGCCGAGTTCACCGCAGATACCGACCCAGACACCGTTCTTGTGAGCGTTGTCGCAGACCATCTTAAGCGCACGAAGCACCGCCGGATGATGAGGATTGAAGAATCTTCCCAGATCATTGTTCTGGCGGTCGCAGGCCAGCGTATACTGAGTCAGGTCGTTCGTTCCGCAGGAGAAGAAATCCCCCTCTTTGGCCAGCCTATCGCTAATGACCGCCGCCGCGGGGGTCTC
>JAEEGL016650169.1_pt1 | contig 11437 bp, 8 predicted proteins | sample 9134231 | NCBI WGS metagenome assembly JAEEGL01 (sample SAMN16246548, study PRJNA631951) | gut metagenome | biome: gut microbiome; feature: rumen; material: fiber-attached | host: Bos | place: Iran: Karaj | collected 2018-10
AGCTGCAAGAGAGTTTTCCGGGACCGACTTATCGTAGGAGTGAAGCCCGCGATGCGCGAAATTGAGCCCGCAGAATTTGGCTTTTTCTTTCCCGTCCGCTTTGCCGGGCGCAACTGCGGCGGCTGCAAGAGCGAATGCCCCGGCTGCTCCGGCAAGAGAGCCGAGCAGCAGTTTCGTTTTGGTTTTCATAATACGCCTCTTAATCGTCTCCGCCGAGAGCCTCGATGCCCTTGACGTTTTCTATCTTTTTTGCCTTGATGTTTTTAACGAGCAGAGTGAACAGAGCGCAGCTCAGAGCAAATAGCACAGTCGAGTAGACCGGAAGAGCGTTCCATGCGAGAGTGAGACGGAACACGAGACCGAGAAGAATAGGAGTTACGGTCTGAGCAGACATGGAGGCCGCATAGTAAAAGCCGGTGAACTTGCCGACAGTTTTTGAGGAGGAAAGCTCGACGACCATCGGGAAGGAGCAGTTATGCACGAGCGCCATTCCGAAGCCCTTCAGCGCCCAGACTGCAAAGAGTATAGCCGGAAGCTTGTTGTAGCCGTCGGCGGTCCTGACTGCCGAGGGAGAAACGAAGCACATGATGAGAAGCGCTATGACCGTGAGGGTGAGGCCGCTCGTTATTGTCCATTTACGGCCTATCTTATCCGCGATGAAGCCTGCTATGGCAAAGCCAATGACGGAGGCAAGACCGCCGACTATCGTCAGCGTTGAGGTCGCGCTCGAGGCGGAGCCCATATGATAAATGACGTAGTTTCCGATATAAGTTCCGATGGCGTTATCCGCCATGAACCATAAAAACTCCGCGCCGAGTATGGCGAGAAGCATACGCTTGTTCGCCTTGGACATAGGCGCGTCGTCGACTATCCTGTCTTCAACGGCCGCAAGCTCCTCGCCGAGCTGCATTTCGTCCTTCAGCTCCTCGTGGAGCTTGTTCTCCTTTATAGTAGCGAAGAGCACGAAGGCGGAGATGACCATGAGTATAGATGCGATAACGAAGGGGATCTCGATAATGAGGAGGTTTCTCTCCTTCGTTATATAGTCGGAGAGCTTAAGGAAGATGCCGAGCACGGTGGCGAAGGCGCCGCCGAGATAGCCCATAATGTTTATGATACCGTTTGCCTTCGCCCTGAGAGGCTTTGGCGTTATATCCGGCATAAGGGCGACGGCAGGATTGCGGTACATCATCATAAATATGAGCACTATCGCCATCATAATTATCATGCCGACTATATTGTTGTTGTGATAGAAGAGGGGAATGAAGGGAAATGCGACGGCGGAGACGAGAGTTCCTGCAAGTATGTACGGCATACGCTTTCCTATGGGCGTTTTGGTCCTGTCTGACAATGAGCCGAAGATAGGCAGCAGTATGAGAGCCGCGAGATTGTCGCACGCCATAACGATGCCGACGAGCCACTGCACCTCAAGTATTGCGGCGGTGTTTCCGCTCGCCTTGAGCTCCGCCGAGTTTATACCGTGCATAGCCTTGGCGAAGATATCGGTGAGGAAGGTGGGGCACCATGAGTCGTATACCTGCCAAAGAAGCAGAATGCCGAAGAACGCGAAGCCTATGAGCGCGGTGCGCCTATAGTTGAGCTTCAGACCGCCGGGTTGAACGCTTTTGTTTTTTGTCATAAAGCAGCTCCCTTCCGCCGTTTTGCACAAAAAAACGAGAATAACGGCGTTGTTTTCTATATATTACACCGCTATTCTCATTTTGTAAAGTGTTATAGGCTCAAGGCGCTCAAAATCTCCCCGGCGTCCCTCAGAACGAGGTCGGGCTTATCGGGACTTGAGCGAAGTATCTCCTCGTCCGTCTCACCGCTCATAACGAGTATGCCCGTTATGCCTGCGTTCAGCCCGCTTTTAACGTCCGTATAGATCCTGTCTCCCACGACGCAGGACTCGGATTTCTTAACCTTGAGCCTCTCAACGGCGAGCTCCGGCATCAAAGGCGAGGGCTTTCCGATCACGAGGGGGAGACGTCCTGTCGCATTTTTTATCATTACAGTTACCGAGCCGCAGTCCGGAACATAGCCGAACTCGGTAGGGCAGACAAGGTCGGGATTCGTCGCTATATACGGCAAATCCGGGCGCTTAGTGAGCAGCCAGCTCACGTCCCACAGCTTTTTGAAGGTCAGCTCTGTATCGAAGCCCAGTATAATGGCCTCGACCTCATCGAGCTTCTCCGTGAGCGGGAAGCCCTCGCGCCTCAGCTCGGCTTTAAGGCTCTCCGTTCCGGCGACGTAGAGGCGTTTTCCCTCGAGGTTGCGGTGAAGATAATACGCCGTAGCCTGAGAAGAGGTGATGAAATCGTCTCTCGTTGAGCTTATTCCGAGCCTTTCGAGCTTTTTAACGTAGTCCTCAACGCTTTTTGAGGAGTTGTTCGTCATGAAGAGATACCTTGCGCCACTATCGCGGATAGCCCTGAGAAGCGGCTTCGTGAACGGGAATAGCTCGTCGCCGAGATACAGAGTCCCGTCCATATCGAAGAGGAAAAGGCGCATTGAGCGGAGCAGTTCCGTTTTATTCATATATACCACCTGGAAAGGACGGGCAGTACACGCCCGAGTGATCAATCGACAGCTATAAGCTCATATTCGCGGCTGCCAAAGCCGAGCTCGCCCGCGGCCTCGATCGTGTGTATCCCGTGACGGGACTCGACCCTCTCGAGGAAGTGCGCCTGACCGGGATCGTCCGTTGCGGCGTAGATAAGGTCTATGCACGCCTGGTCTATCGCAACGGGATCGAGTGAGGCGAGGATGCCGATATCTCTCATACAGGGGTCCTCGGCCACAGCGCAGCAGTCGCAGTCGACGGTTATGTTTTTCATTACGTTTATAAAAGCCATGTTCCCTCCGAAGAGGCGGACGACGCTCATCGCCGCGTCTGCCATAGCCTCGAGGAACTTATCCTGAGGAGCGCAGTTGTCCCAGAGGATATACTGATCGTCCGTCGTTCCCGCCGAATGGATGAGGCTCTTTCCCGCAGAGGAAGCGCAGCCTATTGAGAGCTGCTTGAGAGCTCCTCCGTACCCGCCCATCGGGTGACCCTTGAAGTGAGAGAGAACGAGCATTGAATCGTAGTTTTTTATGTTCTTCCCGAGCCTGTTTTCCTTTATCGCCTTCCCGTCGGGTATTTCAACAGGAAGATCGGGTCCCTCGGCGTCCATAAGGTCGACCTTAAACAGCTTGGACCAGCCGTGATACTCGATAAGCTTTTCGTGCTTTGCGGTTGTGTTGCGCTCTCCGCCGTATGCCGTGTTGCACTCGACGACAGTGCCGCAAACCTCCTCGATAATCGGCTTCATAAAATCCGGGCGCAGGAAGTTCTGGTTGCCCTTTTCGCCTGAATGGAGCTTGACCGCGACGCGGCCGGGGAGGGGGTTTTCGAGGAGGCGATAGAGCTCGATCATTTTTTCAGGGGTGATTTCTCTTGTGAAAAATACTTTGGATTTCATATCCGCACCTCTTTATATAATTTATGTATTCATTTTAATCGAAGCCCTTCTCAAAGTCAAGAAAAAGGGCGGCCCATTTGGGACCGCCCTGAGCGAACTGCTTATTTCCTGTTTTCCATTGGAACGTATATCTGCTTTTTTGCCACGCTTCTGTAGGCGGGGCGGATTATCCTGCCGCCGGTCAGAACCTCTTCGATCCTGTGCGAGCACCAGCCGGCGATCCTTGCTATAGCGAAAAGGGGAGTCAGCAGATCCTCCGGTATTCCGAGCATGGTGTAAACGAGACCGGAGTACATATCGACGTTTGCGCAGATGGGCAGTGCCTTGCCCTTTTTATCCATTATCATCGGGATACCGAGCCGCTCGATAGTCTCCATAAGGTGGAAGTCGTCGAGCTTTCCGGTGCTCTCGGCCATCTTCTGCGCGTATTTCTTGAGCGCCTCAGCTCTTGGGTCGGACATCGTATAAACTGCGTGTCCGAGGCCGTAGATCTTGCCGGAGCGGTCGAACGCCTCGCCGCTAAGCAGCTTTTCGAGGTAATATGACACCTCGGCGTCGTCCTTCACGTCCTTTACGTTCGCCTTGAGGTCGTTGAACATATCCATGACCTTCTTTGAAGCGCCGCCGTGCAGCGGACCCTTCAGTGAACCGACTGCTCCCGCGATGGCGGAATAGGTGTCGGTGCCGGAGGAGGAGAGGACGCGGCAGGTAAAGGCGGAGTTGTTTCCGCCGCCGTGCTCCGCGTGGAGCATAAGCATGATATCGAGCAGGAGAGCCTCCTCGCGGGTGTAGCTCTTGTCCTTCCTGACTATTCTGAGGAAGTTTTCGGATACCGAAAGCTCTTCCTTGGGAACGTGTATGTAAAGGCTCTTGCCGTCAAAATAGTGGCGCTTGACGGCGTAGGCGTTTGCAACGATGATCGGAAAGCGCCCGATAAGCTCGATGGACTGACGCATTATGTTCTCAAGCGAGGTGTCGTCCGGGTTGTCGTCGTAAGAATATAAAGCGAGAACGCTTCTTGCGAGCTTGTTCATTATGTTCTTGCTCGGCGCCTTTATTATCATATCCTCTGTAAATCCGTCAGGCAGGATACGGGCGTGGGAAAGCACGGTGTCGAACCTGCGGAACTGCTCGTGAGTCGGAAGCTGGCCCATAAGCAGAAGATAGGCGACCTCCTCATAGCCGAAGGTCCCGCTTTCCGCGTGGGAGTTGACTATATCCATAACGTCGTAGCCGCGATAGTAGAGCTTGCCGGGGATAGGCACGGGCGCGCCGTCCTCCACCATATAGCCCTGCACGCTTCCAACCTTGGTGAATCCGACGAGAACTCCGGTTCCGTCCGCGTTTCTGAGTCCGCGCTTCAGGTTGTACTGACCTTTTCCGTAGTTGATAGCGTAGCGTTCTTTAAGGTCGCCGCAGAAGGAGGCTACGTACTCCTGCAGGACCGCATTTTTTTCGTCCAAAGCTGTTCACTCCTTGCAGTAATGCGGTAATTATAGTATACCGTAAAAGAAAATGCAAGGAGTTTTGATAAATTATGCATTTTCGCTAAACACAGGTCGGCAAACAAGGGGGCGATTCGTCTGTTTTTGCAATCTGCAAAAAAATAATTGCAATTCTATTGCGAATTATCAGTAAATAATGTATACTCGTCTCATTCTAAAGGAGAGGATCGGAAAAATGATAAAGCTAACTGACAGACCGGTCGAAATAAAAAACTCGGCGCCCGTGCCGTTTGACGGCGCGGTTTCGCGAGACAGGACGATAGCGTATTCGATTTTTGCCGCACACAACAGCTCAAAGGAAAAGGGGAGGCTCAGCCTTAAATTCGACAGGCTCATCTCCCACGACATAACCTACGTCGGCATAATCCAGACGGCGAGAGCGTCGGGACTTGAGAGCTTCCCCGTGCCCTACGTGCTGACGAACTGCCACAACAGTCTCTGCGCCGTCGGCGGAACGATAAACGAGGACGACCATGTTTTCGGGCTCTCCGCCGCCAGGAGATACGGCGGCATATACGTCCCCGCAAATCTCGCGGTCATACATCAGTATGCGAGGGAGAGACTTGCCTTCGGGGGCGGGATGATACTCGGAAGCGACAGCCACACGAGATACGGCGCGCTCGGCACGATGGGCGTCGGCGAGGGCGGGCCGGAGATAGTGAGGCAGCTTCTTGAGAATACTTACGATATTAAAGAGCCGGAGGTCATCCTCTGCTGGCTCACCGGCAGGCCGTCGCACGGAGTCGGACCGCAGGACGTCGCCATAGCTCTCTGCGGCGCGGTTTACGATAACGGCTTTGTTAAGAACAGGATAATCGAGTTCGCCGGCCCGGGCGTCGCCTCGCTTCCGATGGACTACAGGATGGGCGTCGACGTTATGACCACGGAGACCGCCTGCCTCTCATCCGTTTGGGAGACCGACGGAAGGGTAAAGGACTGGTACGCCGCACACGGCAGAGCCGAGGATTACAAGGAGCTTCGCGTTATGGAGGGAGCTCAGTACGACGGACTGATCGAGATAGACCTCGGAACAGTCGAGCCTATGGCGGCTCTCCCGTTCCACCCCTCCAAGGCGGTCGCGCTGAGAGAGCTTATCGCCGAGCCGGGCGATATTCTGAGAGAGTGCGAGAAGAGAACGGGACTTGACCTTGTAAGCAAGATAAAAAACGGAAAGCTTCGCGTAGACCAGGGCGTTATAGCCGGCTGCGCCGGCGGCATGTACGACAACATAGCCGAGGCCGCCGCGATAATTAAAAAAGGCTCGGTCGGCGACGGGTATTTTTCGCTTTCCGTCTATCCCTCCAGCATCCCGATCAATATGGAGCTTCTCAGAACGGGAGTTCAGGCCTCGCTTCTGGAGAGCGGAGCGGTGTTCAAGCCCGCATTCTGCGGACCCTGCTTCGGGGCGGGCGACGTTCCGTCAAACGGCGCTCTCTCGATAAGGCACACGACCCGCAATTTCCCGAACAGAGAGGGTTCAAAGCCGGCGGACGGGCAGATATCCTCCGTTATGCTGATGGACGCGCGGTCAATAGCCGCGACAGCGGCGAACGGCGGAGTCCTCACGAGCGCCGCCGACTTCGACTATGAGGCTCCCGCCGAGCATGAATACAGATTCGACCCATCCTCCTATGAGAAGAGGGTGTATAACGGCTACGGGAGACCCGACCTGTCAGAGGAGCTTCGTTTCGGACCGAACATCAAGCCGTGGCCGGAGATACCGCCTCTGCCGGAAAACCTCGTTCTGCGCCTCGACAGCGTTATCCACGACCCCGTTACGACAACGGACGAGCTGATACCCTCGGGAGAGACTTCGAGCTATCGTTCCAATCCTTTTAAGCTTGCGGAGTTTACCCTCTCAAGGCGCGATCCTGGATACGTTGAGAGAACGAAGGAGACTGCGTCGCTGTCCGATTCTGAGAAGAAGCGAGTTCTTGCCGCCTTCGGACTTGAGGGCGAGGCGCTGTTCGAGAGCGTGATCTACGCCACGAGCCCCGGCGACGGAAGCGCGAGGGAGCAGGCGGCGTCATGCCAGAGAGTGCTTGGCGGAGGAGCCAATATCTGCCGCGAATTTGCGACGAAGAGATACCGCTCAAACTGCATCAACTGGGGTATGCTGCCTCTTGAGTTTAAGGGCGAGTTCAGATACTCTGTCGGCGATTATATACTGCTGAAGAACGTCAGAAGGGCCGTGACCGAGGGCAGGGAGAGCTTGGAGGCAGTCGCTCTCCACGGCGGCGCTGCAGAGACTTTGAGCCTTGAGATGCCTAATCTCACAGAGGGCGAGAGGGCGATAATCCTCGCGGGCTGTCTTATGAACAGATACAGGGAGATGAAGAGATGAAAATACAGATGAAAAACCCCGTCGTCGAGATGGACGGCGACGAGATGACAAGAGTTATATGGCGCGAGATAAAAGAGGAGCTGCTTGAGCCGTTTGTCGATCTCAAGACAGAATACTACGACCTCGGTCTTGAAAACCGCGACGCGACTGCCGATAAGGTGACGAGGGACGCGGCGGAGGCGGTGAAGAAGCACCGCGTCGGAGTTAAATGCGCTACGATAACGCCCAACGCGCAGCGAATGGAGGAGTATCGCCTCCGCGAGATGTGGAAGAGCCCGAACGGAACGATAAGAGCAATGCTCGACGGCACCGTGTTCAGAGCGCCCATCCTTACAAGCTGCGTATCTCCAGTTGTAAAGAACTGGAAGAAGCCGATCACCATCGCCCGCCATGCCTACGGCGACATATACAGAGCTACCGAGCATCGCGTGCCGGAGAAGGGCGTCGCCGAGCTCGTTTTCAGGGGCGAGAGCGGTGAAAAGTGGAGCGAGAAGGTCTACGACTTCGAGTGTCCCGGCGTGCTTATGGCGATGTACAATAAGGACAGCTCCATCGAATCCTTTGCCCGCGCGAGCTTTGAATACGCCCTTTCAACGAAGCAGGATCTCTGGTTCTCCTCGAAGGATACCATCTCCAAGAAATACGACGGCAGATTCAAGGAGGTATTCGCCGAAATATATGAAAACGAGTATCGGACAAGGTTCGAGGAAGCCGGCATCGAGTATTTCTACACCCTTATCGACGACGCCGTCGCCCGCGTCATACGCTCCGAGGGCGGCTTTATCTGGGCGTGCAAGAACTACGACGGCGACGTTATGAGCGATATGGTCTCTACGGCCTTCGGCTCTCTCGCGATGATGACGAGCGTTCTCGTCTCGCCGGACGGCAACTTCGAGTTTGAGGCCGCGCACGGCACGGTTACACGCCACTGGTACAGATACAGAGCGGGGGAGAAGACGAGCACGAACCCGATCGCTACTATCTTCGCCTGGACAGGCGCGCTCAGAAAGCGCGGCGAGATAGACGGAACGCCCGAGCTTTGCGACTTCGCCGACAGACTTGAGAGGGCGACCCTCGACACGGTGGAGTCCGGATATATGACGAAGGACCTCTCCCTCCTCTGCGAGACCGGGGTCAAAAAGGTCTGCGAGACTCTTGAGTTTATAAAAGAGATCCGTTCAAGACTGTAACTCGTGAGCTTCGTCAAACTGCACGAAAATGCCCCTTAAAATCATATTAAAATTTTAAGCCTTTTACCCTTTACAAATTTAAGCTTTTGTGTTATACTTTAGAAAAATCGGGCGGGGGTCGGGGGCCGAAGGGGGCCGATCGGGGCGCTGCTCTGCAGCGGCCGTTAAATAAATCTTTACCTGTTCGGTAAAGATACAGATTAACATGAAGTCTTTATACGGACGAACATAAACATACCCGCCTCGGTATCAGACCGAAGCGGGTTTATTCATACCTCGTTTAATAACAGCTCTACTATTTTTCCGTATAGCTTCTCGGCGTGCTTGCGGAAGTTCTGCTCGATGCGTTTCGCCTGGGAAGCGTCTCCGCACAGCAGCTCAAGATCGATAAGGTCGCCCATCCCGTCGCCCATCGTCAGCTTGACGGTAAAGCCTCCGAGCTGCCTCAGCTCATGCGTAGCGTGTATCATAGAGTCGCGCTCAAGAAGCTGCTTTGCGGTTGCACAGGCTTTTTCGGCTCTGATACGCACTGAATATGGGATGCTTTTTTCGGTAGCCTCTCCGTTTTCGATCCCCTTTTGAGTGAGAGTGTAAGCCCCTTCCTCTTCGCGGACGTGACCGGTTTTTATAAGGTCGAAGAGGCATTCGGTGAATTCAAAATAGCCTATGCCGTCGTCGCATAGAAGCACGAGATCCGTAAGCTCGTTTCTCGGCACCGGAACTGAGACACGGCGTATTACGTATAAAATAAGAACTTTAAGCTCCATTTCATCGTGAATAAATCCGTACCTTGGCTCCATAACGCATCCCTCTCGACAAATTTCGATAGTAAAGCCCATTATAAACGTTTTTCGGGAAAAAACAAGGGGTAAGAAAAAATGGAACAAATTGCCTGTCAATGTAGTCTTAATATGCGGATGTTATGTTGACTATTGGCAGAATATCGTCTATAATTATGAAAAATAAACGAAAAGGGGATTGATTTTATGGCAAAGGGCGGAAAGCACGCCGCTTCACATAAAAAAGGCGGAATTGACAAAAGAACTCTTATCTACATCATCGCCGCCGCTGTCGCCTTCATCGCGGCGGTCACCGCAATAATACTGCTTACCTCCGGCGGGACAAAAAAACCTGACCCTCAGCCTGAGCCCGAGCCGATTATCGAGCCGGAACCTCAGCCTGAACCGGAACCCGAGCCGGAGCCCGAACCCGAACCCGAACCCGAGCCTGAACCTGAGCCCGAGCCCGAGCCCGAGCCTGAGCCGGAACCAGAGCCCGTTTACACAGGGCCGTATAATCCGCTGACGGGCGAGCCGATCGACACGGACATAACGAACGTAAGACCCTACGCGGTTATGATAAACAACCACAGATACGCCACCCCGCAGGACGGCATCGGAAAGGCCGATATCCTCTACGAGGCTTTGGCGGAGGGCAGCATAACCCGCTTCCTTGCAGTCTTCACCGATATCACCGCCGCTGAGGACGTCGGTCCCGTGAGAAGCTCGCGCCCCTATTACCTCGACATAACCCGGGGACTCGACGCTGTCTACGTCCACGCCGGCGGAAGCGACGACGCATACATAGCCATGAAGAAGGCGAATATGACGCGAGTCGACGGGGTAAACGGCGGCTACGAGCAGGGTCAGCTCTTCTACCGCGACTCCGTTCGCAAGCAGAAGGGGCTTGAGCATTCGCTTATGCTCGTCACCGATAAGCTCGTAAGCTACTGCCAGAAGCAGGATTACCGTCTAACGCATTATGCGGACTTTGCCTACAATATGACCTTTGCCGACGATTCGGCCCCGTCGACAGCCTCCGCGACCTCGATAGAGATCACGTTCCGCGGCACAAAGACGACGAGCTTCAAATACGATGAAGAGACAAGGCTTTACACGCCCACCCAGTTCGGCGCCGTTATGACCGACGCTCTTGACAAGAGCCCGCTCAGGTTCAGGAACGTGATAACGATATTCACGAGAGTCTATACCTACGACTCCTACGGCAGACTCAAGACTGAGCTCAGCGGCAAGAGCGGAAGCGGATTCTTCTTCTCCGACGGCAAATTCATCCTGATAAACTGGTCGAAGGAAAATGAGGACGCCCCGTTCGTATTCACCGACGACAGCGGCAGGGAAATAGTGTTCGGCAGGGGCAAGACCTATATCGCGATCGTCCCCACCGACGGAAAGGTAACGCACGACTGATATGATAAAAAAGCGAGAGGAAGTCACCCTTCCTCTCGCTTTTTTTATCCTTTGAGCTCCTCGATAGCGCCGCGGTAGGTCTCGGAGAAGCCGGAGATCGTATCAGGCGGGAAAAATTCGTCGACGGGGAAGTCTATCCTGCTGAAGAGAGTGCAGGGATCGTCCGGATCGGAGTCTGCGCAGTCCTTGCCCGGCACGCAGTAGTCGTAGGCGGGTATGAGAAGCTGAGTATCCCGCTCAAGACGGACGAGGGTGAACTGACCGAGGGTGGTATAGACCTTTCGCGCCTCGTCCGTGAGCACGAGCGGGGAGTCGAAGGCGTCTGCTATCGCCTCCGGCACGGCGAAGACGGCGGTATCCGCGCCTCCGTCCTGAGTCTCTATGAGCCTCAGCTCAAGCAGAAGCGGATCGACGGCCTCCACGACCGCCTTCGGCATTTTGAGCGAGGTAACGTCAATTGCTTCAGCCTCGGCAATCGGGGCGTCGGAGGAGAAGACCTTTGCGCCTCCCTCGCTTCCGTAGAGCAGAACGCGCTTCGTGCAATACGCCAGACCGGTTATCGCAGTGCCCGCGCCCGCGCCAGTCGTCTCGCCGGAGACCTTGTAATAATAGCTCAGATCGACGGAGTAAAAGCCTCTGTTGAACTGGACGGGCTCGACGTGCGCGTCTACGTAAAGAAGCTCCGCGCCCTTCGCCCTGACTCCAGCGGCGCTGTTCACCGCCTCCT
>JAEEGL011276448.1_pt1 | contig 11436 bp, 6 predicted proteins | sample 9134231 | NCBI WGS metagenome assembly JAEEGL01 (sample SAMN16246548, study PRJNA631951) | gut metagenome | biome: gut microbiome; feature: rumen; material: fiber-attached | host: Bos | place: Iran: Karaj | collected 2018-10
ACTTTTCTATGTTTATCAATTACTTTTTCATTAATTGGATATATAAATTCTATATCTATTATATTATGAAATAAATCTTTTGAAAGGAATTTATTATATATATCATTTGAAAAATATATTAAAGGTTCTGAACATATTTTTTTAAGGATTTTATTGTTTTTTAATATAGATTCAGAGTCAAATTCTTTCTTTTTTAATTTAATAATAAATTTCTCTTTATTATTATTTTTCTCAAATTCACCTAAAAGAAATATTTGTGCATTTTGAGGAGACTCATCTAAAATTTCAATGATTTTCATATTTTTTTCATTTAGAATATCATTAAAAAATTTATTATCTATTTCTTTTTCTTCTATATTCATGAAGAGAAAAAAAAATAATAATAAAAAACCCAAAAAAAAAAAAAAATAAAAAAAAACAAAAATTTCTTTTTTAAAAACATAAATAAATAAATGGAAATAAATAATTCAAATTCAAATCAAAACACAAATAATAAACCTCAAGAAATAAAAATAAATAATCAATATTCATTTAAATCAAATGATAGATTAGGAAGCGGTTCATTTGGTCAAATCTTTAAAGGAATAAACTTAAAAACAAGAGAAGAAGTCGCTATAAAAATAGAATCAACAAAAATAGAAACTCCTCAATTACTTCATGAGTATAAAATCTTAAAAAATTTCCAAAATATAATTGGATTTCCTCAAATTTATTCTTTTTCTCCTTTAGACGATACTTTAGTTATGATAATGGAATTATTAGGTGATAATTTAGAACACTTATTACAATTACAAAAGAATAAAAAATTCAGTGATAAAACTGTTTTAATGATTGCTATTCAATTATTAGAAAGAATACAATTTTTTCATGATAATAATTTTATTCATAGAGATATTAAACCTGAAAACTTTACAATTGGGTTAAAAAAAAAAAATACTGTTTTATATTTAATTGATTATGGTTTATCTAGGAAATTTTATGATAATAAAAAAAAAGAACATATACCTTATAAAGAAGGAAAAAATATTACAGGAACTGTTAAATTTGCTTCGATTTATACTCACTTAGGAATTGAACAAAGTAGAAGAGATGACTTAGAAAGTTTAGGTTATATGTTTATTTATTTTTTAAAAGGAAATTTACCTTGGACTGAAATTAAAGGGAAGAATAAAAAAGAAAAGTATTTAAAAATTAAAGAAAAAAAAATCGAAGTTACTCCTAATATTATTTGCAGTGATTTAGATAATGTTTATAAATTGTATTTTGAATACGTTAGAAATTTACAATTTGATGAAAAACCAAATTATAATTATTTAATTAAGTTGTTTAAGGATAATATGAAAAAATATAATTATATAAATGATTTAGATTTTGATTGGTGTCCTAAGAAAGAACAAAGAAAAAGTTGTTCTTTGTTTGGAAATAATATTTTATCCACTGAGAATTTATTCATTAAATTAAAATTAGGAAGTTTAGAAAGTTTAAATAAAAATAAAGATAAATGTGAAAAAGTTAATGATAAAAATATTAATGATAATGAAGAAAAAAAAATTGAAAAAGAAGAGAATAATAATATTAAAAAAGAAGAAGAAAAAATAAATGATAATAATAATGAAGATGAAAAAAATAAAAATATAAAAAATGATATTAATGAAGTTAATATTATTAAAAATGAAGAAAATCAAGAAGAAAAAGATAATAATATAAATAATGAAGGAATTAAAAAAGAAATAAATATACCTGATTTAAAAAAAGATGATAAAAGAGAATTATTATACAATTCATTTGAAAAATTACAACTATAAATAAATTAAAATTATATTAGAAAATATAATAATATATAAATTAATTGATTTTCACAATTATAAAAGAATTAAATAAAATCAATTTAAAAAAAAATTGAAATTATAATAAAAAATTTAATTTGTAATTTTAGTATAAATTTCAGCAGCTTCTCTTCCTAAATCATTATTTAATCCTGATATTTCATATAAAGAATCTAATAAATCATTTTGATCATTAACATTTAAAGTTTCAAAAACATTATACTTAAGAGAATTTCTTATTAAACTAACTAATAAATTTTGAATTTGATGACTTCTAACAATCATATTAATTCTCATTAAAACTTTTCTTGAATTTTCTAAGGATAAATTATTTAAAATTGGTCCTGTTATACAAATTAATCTTAATAAATATAAATCATCTTCACTATCTAATATCATTGAATAAGCTTCGTTCATATTTTTTTTTTCTACTTGGGCTAAAGCTTCTTTCCATAATTTAGTTATTTGACTATTTGGATTATCTTTATTATTTATTTCTTTTTTAATATCATTTAATACTTCTTTATATAATTTATTATTAATTATTTTATATGATGAACCGTCTTTGTCTTTAAATATTCTATTTGAATCATAATTTTCTAATTTTAAATATAAATCATTTATTCTATTGTTCATATCATCTAATCTAGAATTCATATTTTTTTCAAAGTTATCTATTGGTTTTATTATTATAGTGTTTAACATATTTTGTAATGTTTCTTTTAGTTTTTTATAATTAGTAAATTTCGGTTCCATATTAGTAATTTTATTTATTTTATTTAATTGTGAATTATTATTATTAATATTATTATAATTATTATTATTTTGATTATAATTATTATTAAAACTCTTATTTTTATTAGGTAATACATTTTTAAATCGGTTTTTATTAGTTTCTTCATTTTCAATTATTAAATCATTATTATTTATTTCATTATTTATATTTTCATCATCCATTATATTATTAATAATTGGAGATAAATTTTGATTAAAACTTTTATTACTATGTGTTTTTATTTCTTTCGCTTTTTTATTTTCTTCTGAAATTTGATCTAATAATCTTTTATTTTCTATTAATCTTTTATCATAAATTTCATTGTTACTATCATTATATTGATTATTAGTATTATAATTATTATATTTATTATAATTATCTTTATTTTTATTATTAGTGAAATTAGTATTAATATAATTATTATTATTACTAGAATTATAATTTTGATTTTGATTAATTAATTTAATATCATCTTCTTTAATATTATAATCATTTAAATTGAAATTATTTTCTTCATTTTTATAAGCATTATATCTTTTAACTTGTTTAGAATTTTTAATATATTCTTCTATTTCCATTTTATGGTTTTTATTCTGTGGATTTTTCATTAAATTATTTTCATTTTTATTATTAACTTTATTTAAAAAATTAGAAAATTGTAAAACATTTCCAATTCCTTTTTCATAAACTTGTTCTTTCATTGTTTCAGGTAATTGAGTATTCAAATCAATTTTATCATTTTCAATTTTTGCCATTTTCGCTAAATTTCTTAAAAAATTTAATTTATCCATTTTTTTAACATAATTACCACCTTCTTTATTTTGATCATAATAATTATTTTTATCTAAATCTAAATGCTTCATATCATCATTCATTTCTCTTTTTTTTAAATCATATTCTTGATTAATTTTCTTTAACTCATACCAATTAATTAAAGCTTCTTTTGCAGCTGTTTGAACTTTAACGACTTTATCTTTAGTATTAAATTCAATAACTTTTAAAATATCTTCTTGATAATAACCAATAGAAAAATCAGCAATTGATTTAACTTTATTAGCAATTAAAGATAAAATATTTAAACAGAATATTTTAGTAAGGTAATTAAACTTATTTTTATTTACTTTACTTAAAATAATTATAAATCTCTGATATAACTCATTAAAATAATTATTATAATTTTCAATATCAGTAAACTTCATTAAATTAAATAAGCTTTCAAATAAATAAGGATTATCTAAAGAAGATTTAGTACATAAAGAAATAATTTTATCATCTAAAGTACTTAAAATTTTATTATTAAATTCATTATTTTCTTTTCCTAAATGAAATATAAAATCACTTAAACAAATAGCAGAACCATCTTGAGAAATTTTATTAGTTCCTGTATCAATCATATTAATAAAAGGTTCTAAAAAAATTAAAAAAACACTTTTAACATTATTTTTAGGCATACAATTATCAAAAATTTCACAAATTGAATGTGCTGCTGCTTTATGAACAATATAAGAATTTTGATTTAAATAAAATTGCCTTATATGAGTTAAAATTCTGTTAATTGTTTTTAATATATTAGGAGGTTTATCTAAAGGATCCATTAAATTTTCTTGAAATATTAAACTAATATAACCATATAATAACACATATATTTCTTTAGCATTCATTGTACTTGTTGGATCATAAGAACTTAAACAACTTATAAACACTCTTAAGGAATTTTGATTATTATTTTTTTTAATCATATCTTTTAATTGATTAAAACCTATTTCTTTTGTTGAGTTATCATTTAGTTTACCTAATAATTGTTGGAATTTATTTCTTAAATTAATTGGAGAATCATTTTCATCATCATTTAAATTATTTTGTTTATAAAAGTTATTTAATGATCTTGAAAATGATGTTAGAAATCCTTTTTTATTTCTTGCTGAGAATTCTGAACTATTAATCATATTTGGAGTTGATGAACGAATTTTTTTTATTAAGGAGTTATATACTGTATTTCTTTTATTATTATTTGATGTAATTAGTTTATTTGGAGTTAGAGATTTTTTATTTAAATTATTTTTTAAATATTCTATTTCTCTTTGATTTGTATTATTTTCAGTAGGAAATTCTAAACTATCAATCATTTTTTTCTTAAATTTAATTAATCATTTATTATTTATAATATAAAATTATATAAAGGAATGTTCAATATTATTGTTAAAATATATATAGAATATTATAATATATATTACATAATTATAGTATTTTTTGAATTAGAGTTTCTTTAAATTATGAATAATCAATTTCTTTATTATTTTATTTGACTACATTATTAATTTCTTCTTTTTCATTATTTATATTTATAAAAATATTTCTTTTATTATTTCCTTTATCCTTATTTTTTTTCTTTAAAATACAATAATGAATTATAATAGAAATTGTTAAAGCACTTGAAGCTAATGAAGGATAAATTAAATTTACTTTCCAAGTTTCATCTAAATATAAAGGTATTGAAACTCCTAAAAAACAAGAACAACAAATTTCTAAAATTATTATAACATATAAAATTAATTTAAATTTAATATCAAAAGTTCTTATTGAATACATATATAATATTCCCCAGAATGCAATAATTCCATTTATAATATATATAGGAATAAAAAGAGTATTCCACTTAACTTTATAATTTAAATTATCAAATTTTCTTCCTAAATGTTTTAAATATATTAAAATAACCGCAAAGCAAAAGCATTTAATTAAAAAAAATAATAAAGTCAAAACAACTTCACCACAAAAGCACTTATTTTCTTTTTTTTTAATAACTTCCATTTTCTTTAAATAAAAGGCTTTTCCTAAATAAATATTTCTATAATAATCAATTTTAATTTTCCTATGTTTAATTATTTTATAAGTTAAAGATCCAAAATCAAAAAGTAAAATAAATATAAAAATAATCCAAGCAGTTGAAATATAAGCTTTTTCATATGAAGTTTTAAGTTTTTCAAATAAAACTTTAATTAAAACTGGGAAATAAAAACATAAAAAATAAAAGGAAATATACCAAAAAGCTAAAGGTTGTAAATTATTAATTCTGTAAATTATTTTATTTCTAAAATACTTTATTTCATTTTCATTTAAATTTGGAATTTCTTTTTTTATTTTATTTATAATAAGATAAACAATATTTTTCATTCTTATAACATAAATTATAATAATAATTAAACTTTCACACCAAATAAAAATAAGAGGAATTTGAGAATACCATTTAATTCTTTTATTATTTTTATCATTTCCAATAATCAAAAAAAAAAAGAATAAACTAATTCCTATTATTAAAAATGAAAAATAATAAATTATTATCATAAGATGACTTTGATTATAAGCATCACTAAATAATTTATCACTTTCTTTTATTATTTGTTTTACTTTTGATAAATTTTTAATTTCTATTTGAAACATTAAATTAAAAAGATAACCATCTTCATATTTTTTTGTTAAATATTTATAATGAATAAAATTAGTTTTCTCCATTAAATTATAAATTTCTTTATTTAAAAGTAATACATTTTCTTCTTCTTTACTTGAAAGATATTTTAATATACTTTTACAAGTTTTTTCATTTTTTATTACTTCAATGAAAAGCTTATTTTCAAAGTTTTTAGTATTATTATTTATCATATAAATTATATATTTAAATAGTTGATAATAATATTGAAAAAAATATAAAAAATGGATAATGAAGAATTTAAATTAGAAAAGGAAATAGAAAATGAATCATGGTTTAAACATTCTCAAAATATTGATATTAAAAAAATAAAAGAAAGACTTCCTTCTTTTAAATACTTTAACGATGAATGTAATAAATTAGAAAAATCAGTTCCTGAAAAGTATTTTAATCACGTTATGGCAAAAGCAAATTTATTTGAATCTCAAAATGCTAAAACTTTAAGTAGAATAGGAATACCTCCTAAATATATGCATCATTTTTTATTAAAATTATATAATTTAAATGATGTTAAATCTCATAATTATATTTCTAATTATGAATTAACTTTTAAAAAGCATTCTCCTAAAAATTTAGATGACTTTGTTCCTTATTTTACAGGGAATAAAACTTTAAAAGAATCACTTCCTATTCATTTTTTAAATGAAAATGGTATTTTAGCTTTAAAGGAAATATTATGGATGATAAATAATAATTATGCAAATATTGAATATTCGCCTTTGTTAATTAAAATAATAAGTTTAATTCTTATTTTTTGTAATAAATATGAAACTTATGAAATAATTACTCATTTATGTGAAAATGAATATAATTTAAAAGAAACTTATAAAATAAGATGGCATGTTAGGTTTAATTTTAATGATAATATTAAAATATTATATTCTATTAGTGATTGTATTAAAGAAATTTCTTCTAAAAGCGGTAAAGAAGTTTATGAGTATTTAACTAAAATAAATTTTGATATTCAAAAATTATATGAAGATATGTGTTTTGGTTTTTTTTTAAATTATTTAAATTTTTATGGTATATTAAGATTAATTCCCTTTTTTTTCATTGATGGAATAAAATCAATATATAGATTAACTTATGCTGTTGAAAAAGTTTGTAAAGAAACTTTCTTAGAAATTAATAATATTGAAAAAGTAATTCCAGTAATAAGAAAAACTTGTTTTGAATTAAATGATTTAAACTTCTTATTTGAATTATCATATACTTTTAAATTAACAAGAAATAATAATAAATATGATTTTCAAGAATCTCCAAATACTGATTTATTTAAAGGAAAAAGAAATAATTATTATCTTCCTAAAGTAGATGAAGAAAGTAAAATTATTACTAATTATGAATTTATTAGATTATGGGAGAAAATACCTTTAGAATTTAAAATGAAAGATGCACAATTGATTTTTTCAACATCTAAAGATGGTTATAGTTTAAATACTATAATAGGCTTAAGTGAAAAATACCAAAGTGATAATTCAATACTTTTAATATTAGAAACTCAAGAAAATGAAATTTTTGGTTTTATAATATCAAATTTTATTAAACAAACAAATAATAAATTTTATAGACCTTTACAATCAGTTTTATTTACAATTAAACCTGAAAGTAAAATATATATTCCTGATGAAAGTGATGATATAATATATGTTGATAGTGATTGTTTAATGTTTGGAAATGGACCTAAAGGACCTGCTATTAGATTTGATAAAGATTTAGATTGTGGTTTTAGTTATGATGGTGGTTGTTTTAGTAATCCGGTTTTGATTAATAATGAAAAAGGAGAATTTAAAATTAAGAATATTGAAATTTTTATGCTTCAATAATATTTTTAAATTTTTTATAAAAGGTTTTATTTAAGGAAATATAATTTAAATTTTATATGTGTATGTTGAATATATTTTTTTATTTTGAAAAGTAAATTATATATGTTAAAATATATCAATGCTAAATTATAATGTAAAAATATTATTTACTTTCTTTATTATAATCATTATTTTATTTTTATTTATTGAATTAGTAATTAAATTGTTTTTGTTCAATAATTTTACTATAAATTATTCCTATTAATATAGTCGTTATATCATTCCCTTCACATTTCTAAAAAAATATAAAAATGCTCTCTGATAGGAATATGGTATTATAAATTATTCAATTTTTGAAATATTATTAATATATAAATATAAAATTTTATCATTTTCTAGATTCAAAAAAGTCATTATTAATTCTTTTTTATAATCAAAATTTCTTCTGTTTAGGATTTTCCCTTTGAAACAATAGTTTTTCTTAATCCAATTAGAAGAAAATTTCCTTAACAAAATTATTATTTATTATTAAAGAAGCATTGTTTAATGATTGAATAATTGTTTTTTGGATTATTATTATTTTAATATATCATTCAATTTCAAATTTGATTTTTTTGTTAAAATCCAAGAATAATTTTAAATTAGAAGGAACTTTTTTTTCTCATTTATTCTATATTTAATAAATATTTCTTTAATATAATATGTTAAGTTTTTTGATTTATTCAATTATCACTTTTTTAATTTATTTAAAAAAATAAATTAACATACTGTACTTATACCAGAAATCAAATATTAAAACAAAAAACAAAAAACAACCAAAAAAAATTAATTGATATTTTTAAAATATAGATGATTAAATAAAAATTAAATAACAAATTAAATAATCCAATATTTTTGTATTATAACAATATTTAATTAAAATTAAATGAAAAAAACCTTTCAATCAAAATCTCAAAGATCAAATAAAGCATTAAAAAACCCAAATCACAAAACATTAAATTCAAGAATCAAATTCAATAGTGAAAATAAACCTACAATGTCCAGAAATAAAACCTTAAAAAATTCAATAGGTAATTCTTTCATAAAAGATAAATCAAAACCCAAAATTCAAAATCAAACATCAAAAAACTTTCAATCAAAGCCAAATAATCTTTTATTATCTAATCAATATATTAAAATGAAAAACAAACCAACAGTTCAATTAAAAAAATTAATAAAAACACCTTCTTCTAAAAAAGAAATAAAGTTAATAAACGATAAAAAAACTTCTAAAAAAATAATGAATACAAATTTAAAAGATTATAACCATAATAAATTAATAAGAGGAAACAGTAGTTATGCTGGAACTGCAGTTTCAACTGCGAATGGAAATAATGTAACAGATAATGGAATAAATACTAAAAGAAATGAAAATATTTTAAAGCATTTAATAGAAAATATTAATATTAAAGAAATAGAAAAAATTTCTAATGTTGAATTATTACAAAATAATATTTTTCTTATTAAGATTTATTCCTTTATTTATAATATGACAAGTAGTAATTATTTAGTTTCTAATTTGATTAATAATATGGAAATAATTCAACAGTTTAAGGAGTTAACAAATAAAATTGATTTTTTAAATAATAATAAACCGATTAATTATAATTTAATTAATGGGAATTTATTTTATTCAAATGAAAATCATATTTCTTTTGAATCAAACAATAGGAAATTAATATATAAAAATTTCTTTGATTTCTTCGAACAAATGCTTAATGATATAGTCCAGTTAACAAATAAATTACATAAAATTCAAAATGAAAGTGTAATAAAAAAAAATGAAGAAATAATATCAATTAATTCCAAAGTTGATTTTAATTCAAATTTAATAGAAAAAAGCGATTCTCATTTATTTAGTAATTACAGTATTAAAGATAATATAATCCAAGGAGAAAATAATAAATATTATGGAATGGATGATTCAAATGGAATATCATCAGTAGATAATGAGTTTTATCAAATATTACTTAAGAATAGTTTTAAAGATAAAAACAATAAAAATAACAATCAAGAAACTTCAAAAGTAAATTCAAGAAATAAACAAGTTAACCAAAATTCACAATCTTCTTCTTCTTCATCTTCAACGATTATTAATAATGATAGTAGTGATTCTGATATAATTGTTAATTATAGTATTAGTGAACATAATCCAATTAATAATAATAAAAATAATAATAAATTAGAAATTAGGAAACAAATTAATATTCCTGTTTTAAATACTAATAAATTAGAAATTAAGAAAAATGAAATTATAAGTGTTTCTCCTAAAATAAAAGAAAATAATAATAATAATTTAGAAAAAGAAAATATTAAACCTTTAAAAGTAATAAATAAACCTATTATTAAAGAAAATATAAATCCTGAAAAAAAGGATGATTTATGTAATATTTTTTAATTTTATTAAATATATTAATAATTTTTTCAATTAACAATCAAAAAAAAATTAAATGTTTTTTTAATTAAATTTATATATAATATTATAATAAATATTAGTAATAATTGTTTTTTCTTATTTTTTGCTTTTCTTGAAAAGTAACAATAATAATATTCCCTTTATTATTTCTAATTAAATGAAAAGACTTTTTATTATTAAAAATTTTACTATGTTTATTTTGATGATCAATTATTATTCTAAAAATATGTTCAAAATCATAAGGCGGTGTTAAATGACAATAAGAGTAAATAATTTTTCTATGATTTTCTTGATATTGAACTCTGTTTTTTTTTTTTTCAACATTTAAATGCTTTACTTTAGGAATAAATACACCATCTAAAGAAATAATTTTTTTAATTTTTCTTTTCTTTGAGTTTTTCTTTTTAAAAATATAAAATATTTTTTTTTTATCTTCTTCATTATTTAAGTAATTTTCTTCGTAATTTTGATAAATATTATTATTATTATTTAAATTACCACTTTGTAGTGTTTGACAAAAAGTTTGTTCATCGTTTGTATTTTCATTTTTATTTGTGTTTAAATTACAAACATTATTTTTATTTATTTCATTCTCATTAACATTATTGTTATTATTTATTTCATTATCATCGTTATTTTTACTTATTTCTATATCACATAAACTTGAATTCACTTCTTTTTCTTCTTTATAATTTATTAAATCACAATAAATAAAATTTATTATTTCATCATCATTCATTTTATTTAAAAATTAGAGTAAAATTCCTTTATATTTAAAAAAAGATATTTAATTATTTATTTAATTATGTATTTGTTTTTAACATTATTGATTTATGGAAAAAAGAATATTTTAGGTAAAATTAATATATAAAAGGGTTTTAATTAAGATTCTTTAAATCAAATTTTTTTTCTTTTTGAAAGGGTTAAATCTTTATTTTCTTTAATTTAATCGGACAAAAAATAAAAAATCTTATTAACAGGAATAAAGTTAAATAAAAAAATATATATTTAAACTTATTAAAACTATTTTTTTTTTAATTTTATCTTAAAACAAATTAATTTTAAGGAACTACATAATCATTAATTTG
>JAEEGL011955040.1_pt1 | contig 11436 bp, 7 predicted proteins | sample 9134231 | NCBI WGS metagenome assembly JAEEGL01 (sample SAMN16246548, study PRJNA631951) | gut metagenome | biome: gut microbiome; feature: rumen; material: fiber-attached | host: Bos | place: Iran: Karaj | collected 2018-10
GTCCCTGCTACTTTGTCCGTTTCCGTTTACCGCAACGAACCTTTCCCTTCTTATGGCAGGGGTTCGCTGGCGCAGGCCCTGAGCGTTCCCGCCGGGGCACGCACCCGGGAAGTGGTTCCGGAATATGACGGCGAAATCCTGCCCCTGCGCCTGACGGGGGCCGATGGCCTGCCGCTTACCGGGCAGCAGGCGCTGGAGGTGTTTGTGTCCCGTCCCGGCCATCTGGAAGACATTTACGCAGCCAAGTTGCAGGCCGATGGAAGGGCCCGTTTCTATACCACGAATTTCTTCGGAGACGGAGAGATGGTGGTGTCGCTGGGAAAAACCGCCCCGGCCTTCAAGGTTGAGGTGGAGAGCCCTTACCGTCAGCTGGAGCCCGGCGATATTCCGGCCCTGGTGCTGGATCCTTCCTGCAGCGAAGCCCTCACCCGCCTGGGCGCAAGGATGCAGGTGACATCGGCCTTTGAAGCCGATACCCTGTACCAGCGGCTTCCGGCCCGGCAGATTGCCTTCCTTTCCGACAAGAGCAAGCGGTATAACCTGGACGATTACACTCGTTTTGCCACTCTGCGGGAGGTCTTTGTGGAATATCTGTCCGATATCCGGACCCGCGGCAGGGAAGAGGAGTTGGAACTGCAGGTGCGTGCTTTCAAGAGGGAAGGGGCCGGATCCATCTTCTGGGAAGATCCTTCGCTCATTCTGGTGGACGGCGTTCCGGTGTTCAACCATTCCCTGGTGTACAACCTGGATCCCGCGCTGGTGAAAAGCGTGGAAGTCTATCCCTATTTCTGCACCTTCGGCCACCTTATGTACAGCGGTGTGGCCAACTTTATCACCTACAAAGGAGACCTGGGCGGCATCCGTTTTGGAAATAATGTCCGCATGATTGACTTCTCCGGTGCGGCCTATCCCGTGGCTTTCGTCACCCCTTCCGACGACCCCCGTTATCCCTCGCAGCGCGAGACCCTGCTATGGCAGCCCATAGTGGAACTCCGGGCCGGGGAAGAACTGGTTTTGCCCGCCTTACAGGCCGAAGAAGGGATGGTCCTGGTAGCGGAAGGCCTGACGGAAAATGGCGAACCTATTCTAATGGTCCAGGAGTTTTAACCGCGTATCATAAACTATGTTAAAACGTTTTTTACTGTATGGAGGGGCCCTTCTCCTGCTTCTGACGGGATGCCAGAAAAAGGAGATTGCCGTAAACAAGATTGTGGTAACCCCCGAAGTGGTTAAGCTTTTTGTGGGGGAAACGCAGGAAATCCAGGTGGAATGCTATCCGTCCTCCGCCACCAACCTGGACCAACTGACCGTAGCCAACAGCAACCCCGAGGTGGCCGATTTCGAGAATGGGAAGCTCCTGGCCAAGTCGCCCGGCAACGCCCAGCTCCTGGCCCGCTGCGGCAATGTATCGGCCAAATCGGCCATCACGGTCTATGCCGGCTGGTTCAGCAAAAGGGACAAACGCTTCGGCGTAGATATAGCCAGCGGCTACAACCTGCTTATGGGAGAAGCCGCCCCGCAGGCCATTCAAATAGAACTGACCCACCAGGTGGACGCCGAAAACCAGGAGCACTTCTGGCTCTGGATGCTGTGCAGCGACTTCGGGAAAACCATCGATTTCTCCGGCGTGGTAGGGGAGACCATGGTGGCCGTCTACTTGAACAACAACGAGGACGGTTATACCCTCTATGGCGGCTCGGAGCCCGGCTGTTCCCTCCGCTCGGCCGACTGGGTCACGGACGTGAGCGACATCTCCCTGGTGAAGGGCACCCTCAAAGTGGAGCACCCTGAACCCAACCGCTATAAGATCCGGGCCGATTTTCAGCTTTCCAACGGTTTTACATTTGGCGCCGACTGGAATGGCTATCCGGCTATGACAACGGAATAAAAAGATATGAAACGCACGCTGCTGACGGCGGTCGCCCTCCTGGTGGCCCTGCTTTCCCGGGCCGAAGGATGGGTCCGGATCAATCAACTGGGCTATCTGCCCGAGGCAACCAAAGTGGCCGTTTATATGGGCTCCCAGGCACCCGCCCAGTTCACGCTGGTGGACGCTTTTACCGGTGCGGAGGTCTTTCGGGCCGATGCCCGCCCCACAGGCCCGCTGGGGCAGATGGCGGCCACGGCGCGGCTGGATTTCAGCGCTTTCCAGACGCCGGGGGCCTACCGCATCGTAGCGGGTGACGGCACTTCGGAGACCTTCCCCATCGGCCCGCAGGTGTATGAGGGGGCGGCCGATTTTGTGCTCAATTACATGCGCCAGCAGCGCTGCGGCTGGAATCCCTTCCTCCGCGAGAATTGCCACCAGCAGGATGCCATCATCGTTTATCATCCCACCAAGAGCGGCCAGCATCTGGATGTTCGCGGCGGCTGGCATGACGCCTCCGACTGCCTGCAATACACCACCACCACGGCCAATGCCATCTACCAGATGGCCTACGCTTATGAAAGCAACCCCGGGGCCTTTGGAGACGCCTACAAAACCGATGGCACGCCCGGCGCCAACGGCATCCCGGACATTGTGGACGAGATTCGCTGGGGTCTGGACTGGCTGGACCGCATGAACCCCGAACCGGGGGAGTATTACAACCAGCTGGCCGATGACCGCGATCACGTGGGCATGCGCCGTCCGCCGGAAGACCAGGCGGACTACGGCTGGGGCAAGGGCGGTGCCCGTCCGGTCTATTACTGCACCGGCGAACCCCAGCAGCAGGGCCGCCGCGGCGGAGTGAACAAGACCACGGGTAAAGCCTCAATAGTGGGCAAATATGCCTCGTCTTTTTCCATCGGCAGCCGAGTGCTGGAGCCTTTCTACCCCGAACTGGCCGCACGCATCAAAGCCAAGGTGGCCGATGCCTGGCAGACCGGCAAGGATTTCCCGGGCTTCCACCAGACGGCGTCTATTGTGAGCCCTTACATCTATGAGGAGACCAACTGGGTGGACGATATGGAACTGGCCGGGGTGGAAATGTACCGCCTCACCGGAGACCGCAAGTATCTCTTGGAGGCCGTGGAATATGGCCGTCAGGAGCCCGTTACGCCCTGGATGGGGGCCGACAGCGCCCGCCACTACCAGTGGTATCCCTTTATGAACATGGGCCACGTGCAGTTGGCGGCCGAAGGCAAGGAAGAGTTCGTGCGCAACCTCCGCAGCGGCATCGCCCGCGTGCTGGACCGCGCCCAGGGCTCGCCTTTCCTCTACGGCATCCCCAACATCTGGTGCTCCAACAACCTCACTGCGGCCATGCTGTCCCAGTGCATCCTGTACCGGCAGCTGACCGGGGACCGCACCTATGAGGAAATGGAAGGCGCGCTGCGGGACTGGCTCTTCGGCTGCAACCCCTGGGGTGTGAGCATGGTTGTGGAACTGCCCAAGGGCGGCACCTATCCGCTTCAACCCCACTCCTTCATCATCAATTACAAACTGGGCAATACCACGGGCGGCCTGGTGGACGGCCCGGTGTACGACACCATTTTTGGCTCCCTGCTGGGCATCAGCACGGAAGGCGGCAACAACTACGAGATGTTCCAGCCCGGCCGCATGGTGTACCACGATTCCACCCACGACTACTCCACCAACGAGCCCACGATGGACGGCACGGCCAGCCTCACCTTCCCGCTGTCGGCCTATCAGATGGAGGGCCGCCGCCAGGCCAGCCGCCACGTTAAGCACCAGGGCGGCATCGTGCGCATGGATCCTTCCGAAAAGCGCATTTCGCTGGTTTTCACGGCCGCAGACAAGGCCGATGGCGCCGCCTCCATCCGCGCAACCCTGAAGCGCTTCGGCATCCAGGGCGCCTTCTTCTTCACGGGAGAGTTTTACGAAAAATTCCCTTCGGTGGTGAAGGATTTATTGGCCGATGGCCACTACGTAGGCAGCCACAGCTACGGGCATCTGCTCTATGCCCCCTGGGAAAAGCGGGATTCCCTTCTGGTCACCCGCGAGGAGTTCGAGGCCGATATCCGCAAGAGCTATGAGGTGATGGCTCCCTTCGGCATTACGCCGGCATCGGCCCCTCTCTTTATGCCGCCTTACGAGCATTACAACGCCACCATCGCTTCCTGGGCCCGTTCCATGGGCCTGACGCTGGTCAATTACACCAACGGCACCTATACCAACGGCGACTACACCACGCCCGAGATGAAGACCTACTTCAGCAGCAAGTTTATCATGGACAAAGTGCTTTCCGTAGAGAAAGAGTCCGGCCTGAACGGTCACATCATGCTCATCCACCTGGGCACCGAAGACGCCCGCACGGACAAGTTCTACGCCCGCCTGCCCGAACTGATCCGCACCCTGAAGCGCCGCGGCTACGAGTTCGTACCCCTTACCTCCTTGTTGTAATACTCAAGCAAAGACTGACCGCTCGAGAATTCGGATGAAGATCTTTAGCGGATCTCCAATACGGCCATCACGGGATAGTGGTCGGAGAAATCCGTCACGCCCAGCGGGTAGCCATCCAGTTCTGACATAACCTGGGCTTGTTTGACACGGACGGGTGCGGCGCTGCGCAGGCACATAATGTAGTCTATGCAGTAGGCAGGGCCCTTTTCTGTCTGCTCATCGGGCGAATGCGGCACACAAGGACTCGTGGGATCAAGCGGTGAGAGAATCTCCCAGCAGCGCGAGAGGGTGGCAATGACGGGTGATCCCGGCTCAGAATTCATATCTCCGCACAGTATTACGGGCTTGCGGCATCCTGCAAAGTGTTCTTCAAACCAGGCATTGATGACCTCTGCCTGCGCCTGTGCTGCGGCCTCGGAGCGATGGTCAAGATGGGTGGCTGCAAACACATAGTCCTTTGTCTCCACGACGGCGGCGCTTCTGGGCTCCGAACCGTTCCCCTTGGGAAGGGCAATGTTATATCGGCCGATAATCTTCTCCCGCGAGGCCACGCCATTTCCGTATGCACCGTCGGCATAGGGAAAGGCCGATGCGAAATGATATTCCCACCCGCCCATTGCTTGGGCGAACTCCTCCAGTTGATAGGTCCCGTGGCGCCGGTTGCAGCTGTCCAGCTCGTTGAGGGATACGATATCGGCCCCGGCGGCCCTCACCGCCGCTGCGACATCCGGGATGCTGTTTTCCTTGTACTTGCCGAATGCACCCACATTGTAGGTCATCACACAGAGGGTCCGGGTGCAGCCCATCAGCAGGGCCGTCATAGAAAGAAGCAGGAGAAAGCGTTTCATAATTGAGGTTAAATAGCAATTCGCTTAAAACAGAAGCGAGTCACTTACGGACTTCCGCATAATCAACAGTACACTGATAAGTCCGTAGTTTAAAGTCCAAATATAAACATTTTGAGGTAATTACCCTATTATCCGGGAGATTTGGAATAAGACGCAAAAACGGTAACTTTGTAGAAACCGTTTGTCTATGCGCCTCCATTCCATATTACTTACCCTTTTGGTGCTCGTTGTCTCTTGCGGAAAACCGGTCCCTGTTGTAGAAGACGGCGTGAGTCTTGAGCTTGCCCAGTATCGCACGGGGATGGTTTCCAATGTTCGGTATAACATTGCTTTCCGCATTCCGGAAAAACGTTCCGAACGGGTTGAGGGGCATGAAACCATTACCTTCTTCCTGCAGAGGCGGGCACCCCTTCAGTTGGATTTCCGGGAGGGGAAGGAAGCTGTCCTTGGACTTAATGTCAATGGCCGGGGCTGTCCTGTCGATTATCGGAACGAACATATCGTCCTGCCCAAAGGGGCGCTCAAAAAAGGAGAAAACACCGTTGAGGTAGTCTTCATCTCCGGAGACCGTTCCCTCAACCGGAATGAGGGTTATCTCTATACGCTGTTCGTTCCCGACCGGGCGCGGACGGTCTTTCCCTGTTTCGATCAGCCGGACCTCAAGGGGCGTTTCTCCCTCACGCTCGAGGTTCCTGCGGCGTGGGAGGCTGTGGCCAACGGTTCCGCCCAGACCACCGAAATGGCGGAAGGGCGCAAAACCATCACCTTCCACGAGACCCCGCCGTTGAGCACCTACCTCTTTGCCTTTGCGGCAGGAGAATGGCAGAAGGCCACCAGATACCGTAATGGAGAGCCCCTGAACGTTTACTACCGGGAAACAGATCCCGCGAAGACCGCCCAGATTGATGAAATCTTCTCCCAAGTGTTCCAGTCCCTGGACTGGATGGAGGACTACACCGGCATCCCCCGGCCCTTCGAGAAATACGATTTCGTGATTGTCCCCGGCTTCCAGTTCGGCGGTATGGAGCATCCCGGCGCCATCCTCTTTAACGATAAGCGGATGTTCCTGGGGGAGGCGCCCACTACGGCCGAAAAGCTCTCCCGCATCGAACTCATCGCCCATGAGACGTCCCATCTCTGGTTCGGCGACGCCGTCACCATGCGCTGGTTCAACGATGTATGGACGAAAGAGGTCTACGCCAACTACTTCGGCGCAAAGATATCCACGCCCCTCTACCCGGAGGTGAACGTTCCGCTGAGGGATTTCAAGAACTTCAACCTCACAGCCTATGCGGAAGACCGTACGGCGGGCACCAACGCCATCCGGCGGGACCTTCCCAATCTCTCCAGCGCGGGCCTTATTTACGGGAACATCGTCTATGACAAGGCTCCCGTAGTGATGCGGATGCTTTCGGACCTTTTGGGTGAAGAGGCTTTTCGGGACGGCATCCGGGAATACCTGAACACCTTCCTGTACGGCAACGCCACCTGGAACGATCTCATCTCCATCCTGGACGACCGCACGGAGATGGACCTTCGAACCTGGAGCCATGTGTGGGTAGAGGAGAAAGGAATGCCGAAGATCAGCTATTCTGTGAAGGAAAACACGCTTACCGTCCGCCAGGAGGACCCTCTGGGGCGGGGCTTGGTATGGCCGCAGTACATTCCTTTCGGCAATGCTGCCGGGGAGACGGTTGTGAGGGTTTGGAGCGATGCGCCAGAGGTGTCCGTCGTGCTTCCGGCAGGCTGCCCCGCGGTTCTTTTCCCAGACCCGGAGGCGCTGGCGTATGGCTGGTTCTCTCTGGATGCGAGTACCTCATCGGCCGCAGCACAGGCGCTTTCGGCTATTCCGAAGCCGGAAGCCCGGCTTTCCCTTCTTGCTGCTTTGTATGAGAATGCCCTCTGTGGAGAACTGGCTCCGGATCGGTTCGCTGCCGTGCTGGAGAGAGAGCTTCGCTCCGAAACCGATCCGCTGGTAGCCGGAGCGGCAGCCTCTTTCCTGAAGACTTTGTCCATTCACGGCCCCTTGGCCGGTTCAGAACTCCTCGAGCACCTGCTGCTCGACACGGCTTCCGACGCGTCCATCCCTGGGGAAATCCGTCTCACGGCGCTGCGCGCACTCATGGAGGTGTTCCGCTCTCCCGAAAATCTTTCCCTGCTTTGGAAGGTTTTCCAGGATGGAAATGGGTTCATGGGCCTCAAACTTGGCGTGCGGGACTACATGACCCTTGCCTACGAACTGGCGGTGCGCTGCCCGGAACGGTTCGAAGCCATCAGGGCCATCCAGGAGGGAAGGATACAGAATCCGGACGTCTTGCGGGAATTCCGCTTCGTTTACCGTGCGGTGTCGCCGGACAAGGAAAGCCGCGATGCCGTGTTCGCCTCCTTGCTGGAGCCGGAGGGGCGAAGCGTAGAGCCTTGGGCGGCATCGGCCCTTTCCTACTTGAACCATCCGCTTCATGAGGCCGAGGCCGTGGAGTACATCTATCCGGGTCTTGAAGAACTCCCCGAAATCCAGCGGACCGGCGATATCTTCTTCCCCAAGAACTGGTGCACGAACCTCCTCCGGGGGCATGACAGTCCCGCTGCCGCAGCCCAGGTCAGGCGTTTCCTGGCCGATCATCCGGATTTCCCGCCCTTGCTGGAAGGCAAACTGCTACAGGCCGCCGACCATCTTTTGCGAAATCCTTCCGATTCTTAAACTGATTTAGGGCCACATTGTGGCGAAGAATATCTTTTCTATACATCACAATGATGACGAAAGATAAAGAAACGGACTAAACCTTTTAGTATAAAAAACCAAACATCCAGAGTGGCACCTGATTGTCATGGACGTATTCTATGTCATCCTTTACTACATATCCATCCTGGATATCTTCAATCTGTTTCTTTCCTTTCTTGCGACCTCCCACTTCGAAGGTCTTGCCATCGATTTCGAAATCGGATACAGGAGATTCCAATGTTTCAAACTTTTGTTTTGTCCAGCAGAAGAAGATGGTCTCGCGGCTGTTTCCGGTGTTAGGCTGTTCACCAGAAAGAACATAGGCCATGTTGGGATTATGGAGGTAGAGTTTGTCCATTTTTCGGAGGATGGCGTCACCGTTTGCCTTCATACGAAGAACTGAGACCAGTTCGGCCTTTTCCAGATACTCCAGGTATTTGGGTAGTTCATCGCGATCCAGCCCCAGGTCCCTGGCCATATCTGAGAAATTTATTTTAACAGGGACGCTCTTGGAGATAAAGTACGTGAATTTTTTAAGCTTCTGGGTGGCAGCGATGGTCATCTTGGCATACTTGGGAATATCTACCTCGACGGTGGTATTGATAACCTGGCGCAGGCGAGTCTCAAACTCAGGCTCCATAGAGAAAGGATAGCACCCTTTCTTCATATAGTCTTCAAAATAGCTGAGCGGGCGCTCCGGGCCGTAAGGGAAATCGACTTTCCCTTTTAAAATGTCATCCAGGGTAGCGCTTTTCAAGGACCAGCCGTTACGAAGGTTCAAGTATTCACGGAACGACCAGACCGGGAGATGGTATTCGATGATACGACGGCTCAGGTCAGCCCCGCCTTCTTTCAAATCTAACAGGGAGCTGCCAGAATAGACGATGTGTAAGAGCGGCAGGCTGTCATAGATATTCTTGATCTCCGTGCTCCAGTTCTGGTACTTGTGAATTTCGTCTATATATAGGTATTTACCTCCTCGGGCGAAGAAAGCCCTCGCCGTTTCCAACAGGGTATGCGCGCTGAAGTAAATATCATCTGCCACAACATAGAGGGATTCGTCCTTGTTTCCTAACTGTTTGATGTGTTGCAGGATGAGTGTGGATTTCCCAACACCTTTCTGGCCTAAGATTCCCAGGATGCGGACGTCCCAATTGATGGAATGATGTTGCTCCCGGAAGAAGTTCATCGGTGTCAGTTCTAAAAGCTGATTGAATTGATCGAAAAGTGCTTGCATGGCATGTTGCGGTATTAGTCCGGCACAAATTTAAGAAAATTGCGGGAAAGTTCCCGCAGTTTTCTAAAAAAGTTGCGGGAAAGTTCCCGCAACTTTGCAATTTGATATTTTCCAGGGACTCCAACTGACGATGTTAATGTTAGTGAAAAAGTGGCAGCAGCGTTCGCCGCTTCTGGTTATGAAATTTCCAATATTGGGCGGTATTGGAGCAGCACGCAAGGCACATCCGCAGGTGGGCCACGTGCATGGCGAATTAACATATCTGATAATAAAATCGATGTAAGGGATGCAGCATATGGATTAAACAACGAAACAGTCTGGCCCTTCTTGACATTCTAGTAGATTCGCTTTGGCTCATGAAATGCTCAGCGGTCCGGTTTCCCCCGGGCCGCTGTTGCTGTGTATGGACTTTTTGGAATCCGAAATAACGCCGCGCTCGCCGGGTCGGGGCTGCGCCAGCCGGAGGAGCTCTATAAACAATTTTGACCGCCCTCTGGTCAATGCCGAGGACGGTCCGGGCTTCTCGCCGAATACACTGCATACCATGCAGCCGTCGAGTCCGCAAGGTACATATATCAATTGAAAACAAACCGTCTTCCCCGTATGAATACTCCCATTATAGAATTTCTATTATAGGATTTGTATAATTGGTTTTGAATATGAATTTTTGCACTCAATGTCGTGTCCATAGGGGAAGTGGACGATTAATCATTTGAAAGGAAGGGCATTCCTTCCTTCGGCTCTTAAATTGATTTGGGGCCATATTATGGTTGAGATTTTGTATTTGGAGGCTCTTAACTTGATTTTGGGCCATATTATGGTTAAGATTTTGTATTCGGAGGATCTTAACTTGATTTTGGGCTGTATTGTGGCGAAGAGACGGTGAAGAGGCGGCGAAGAGACCGAGATTCCGTCGCTTCGCTCCGGCATCTCGTATGTCTCCTTAATTGGGACCAAACCAACTATTCACAGCCGGCGGTCCTGACGGACCTTATGCCTGTTTTGGGATCAGCAGCAAAACTATGTGTCTATGCGTAGATATTCTGTAGCCTAAAGAGGAAGTAGTTTATATCTGATACTCCTCTGAGTTGAGCTCTGAAGGTCTTGATTTTACAGTTGAATGACTCTGCGGAGGCATTAGTTGAGCGGTTGTCGAAGAAGTTCAATATCTCAGTCTCATGATCAAAGAACGTAGCAGCTATGACTTTGAACGAGTCAAAGCCTGAGTTCTCTACAGAGGCATACCACTTTGCTAGCCGCGTTGCTCCCAAGGAGCGCCGAGGTGTCTTACTGAAGATTCTTCTGAGTTCATCTGTGAGCCCATACGCCTTTTTGAGATCGGGATATTGTTCGAAGAGTATCTTGGCCCTTAGTTTCTGTGATTCAGTCCATTTCTCATAAGACTTAAAGAGTAGATATCTACTTCTGACGAGCAACTGAGGTCTTGTATCTCCGTTATCAAACTTCTCCGGAGGGATAACTTCACCCGTCTCACGGACCCAGAGTTTACGCTTGTGTTCTGCCTTTAACGCTTCCCATCGGTGGGCTATACGCATCTCCTGGATGGCGTCACAAGCAAGCTTCTGGATATGGAATCGGTCAATGACACGCTTTGCGTTCGGGAACTTCATGATGCAGATGTTCCGCATGGATGGAGACAGATCCAGAGTTATCTCCGTGACTAACTGACGTTTATCCAGTGGGACCTGCTCCAATGCAGCGTTGACAACTTCCGCCTTGGTTCCATGCACAATGGCCGCCATAGCGCCTTTCTGGCCATGAGCATCTTTGTTGGATACAATCGTATACAGTTCTCCATCGCTCAACGAGGTCTCATCAATGCTCATCTTAGAGCCAAAGTTCTCCGGAAAAACAAGCCACTCAGATGCGTGTGAGGCGTCTTTCCATTCCGTGAACCCACTCAAGTGCTCTTTGTATTGACGCTCGAACTGGTCTCCGTTGATGTGGTAGTACTTCTCAAGCGAAGAAGCCGCTATCGGGTATTTGTCCAAGAACCCCTTTTAAAAAAGCGGCAAACTCAACCGAGTGCCGTGTACCCTTTGCAACCAGTTCATAGTCATTGCTGATGCTCTCTCCTGTTGTCGTATCTAACCATCGGCGACGACGAACAATAAGCGTTAACTTCCTGTCTCGCAACGGGAAATCCGTTATCCGAGCCTCGGGAAGAAAACCATGCTTCTCGTATTCATGACCAGGCTTACGCTTGTGGATACGATCACGCTCGTCTAAACGGACGATGACCTCTTCACCGGTCTCCTCATAA
>JAEEGL012478740.1_pt1 | contig 11436 bp, 9 predicted proteins | sample 9134231 | NCBI WGS metagenome assembly JAEEGL01 (sample SAMN16246548, study PRJNA631951) | gut metagenome | biome: gut microbiome; feature: rumen; material: fiber-attached | host: Bos | place: Iran: Karaj | collected 2018-10
ATCAGAACAAGAAAGCCTTTATTAATCTGACCAATGATCTGACCATCCACAGCCACTGATGCTTCATTTACTCTTTGTATAACAAACTTCATTTATTTTTCCTCCGGTCCGTGGACACTGCCATAGGTTTCAAGGTTTGTTGTCTGTCGATTGATTTCTGCATTATAGCGCTCTATGACACCAGCCCAGTATTCCTCAAGTTCAGCCTCACCTCTTCTATCTGGGATGTTGTACTCTTCTGTTAAAACAGTTCCAAAGTACTGTGACATTTTCTCTGCACCAGAAAGATTCAGGTGGAGACCACCGTCGTAGGTGTCCTGAGTCCAATCGATTCCCATCTCATCCTGAAGCTCCAGGAAATTAATGTAAGGCAAATCATTTTTTTCAGCGTATTCAGAAATCTGCTGGTCCCACTGCTCGTACCAATAAGGATAAAGCGTAGGTGCTTTCACAAGAATAAGCTGAACATCATTGTCCTTGCAAAGCTTTGTCAGCTTATCCAGATAGGTGTAGGCATTTTCTCCGAAGCTGTAATCAGAAAGTGGTCTGCCCTCTGGAACATCCTCTGCTGGCTTCACATCCACGCGCATATAGTAACCGTTGAAGGAAACCTTATCTCTATGGAAAAGATATTTGACATCCTCTGAATTCAAATCACTCCATCGACTGTGGTAACGCAAAATTGGAAAAACATACTCGATGAATTTCTCATCCTCTGTCATAGAAGCATTGATATCGTCTATCTTGCTCTTTGACCAGCGCATACCATCAATGGACATTCTGTTGTAGGCCTCGTTCTGTGGCTCGTTGTACTTCATTGAAAGCACATTGAAAACAATAGCATCTGGATGCTCCAGCTTGATTGTCTCCTCTGCCAAATAGTATGACTGCCAGATAAGCTGTTGAGCACTGCCACGGACATATGAGTTAATTCCAAAATTCTCCCAGAGATAAACCGGGGAAATGTTTTCATATAACTCGCAGTCGCCTATAAAAACCACATTGTGATCTGTAGGGTCATCATAGTACTCCTCTATCATGGCACCTTCAAGGATACCTGACATATATTTAGGTTCCAGGAGCTTGGTGGCAAGAAAAAGACCAGTTATGGAAATAATGATTATTAATATAATTGCTAAGACTTTTTTCATTTAAAACCTCTAGTTATTACACCTCATCAGTCAGCTAATGCTGACAGCTTCCCCTTCGCCAGGGTGGCAGACAATGCTAGAGCATTGTCTCAGCCCTCAAGGGGAAGCCTAAAACTGATTATATATAAACTGACTAGCTGAATACCCGATTCCGTAGGCTCCGAAGATGATGATAGCCATAAACAAACCGTACCAGCAAAGGAAGCGAACTACTGCCGGCTTACAAGCAATCTTTTCTCTCACTGAACCTGAGCGACCGATTAAGCTGACAGCGATAAGTACCAACATTCCGATAAACACTACCAGGTAATCGCTTACTGTGATTCCCATTCCAATGAATGCGTCAGCGTTGAGCTGGGACAGATGGGACTGGGTGAAAATACTTCCAAACATTTTAAAGGTAAGTGGCACATCCCTGTAGCAGTCAAACATACGAAGGCTGGACATAATAAGCACTGTGCGGACAACTCTGAAAAGCTTCCATCCGAAGGTGCCCTCCACCTTTACCTTGCTGTGGAACCAGCGGTAGAATGGCTCAAGCTCTTGAGAAATCATAATTACTGCAAAGTTGCCAAGTCCCCATACGATAAAGTTCCAGCTGGCTCCGTGCCAGATACCAGTGGTGAACCAGACAATAAAGCTGGATAAATAAACAGGTACTCGCTTACCAAGATTATTTCCAAGACGGGCACGGCTCTTCTTTGAAAGTTTCATCATAAACTGGCTGGCACTGATTGGATAGAAAATGTAATCAGTGAACCAGGTACCCATTGTAATGTGCCATCTGTTCCAGTATTCCTTGATGTTCTTTGAAAAATAAGGTCGCATAAAGTTCTCTGTAACCTTGATGCCCATTGTCTCTGCCACACCGATTGTGATGTCGATTCCACCGGTGAAATCAGCATAAAGCTCAAGAGCGTAAAACATCGCCCCGGCAAAAGCATACCAACCTGTGTAAGTCTCGGTATCAGCAATGATTGCCTTGACCGGCACCAGAATTCTATCTGCAATAACAAGCTTTTTGAAGAAGCCCCAAAGGATACGCTCTAGTCCAAAGGAAACTGTGCGCCAGTTAAAGCGGTGCTCCTCAAAAAGTGTCTGGCTCAAATCTGCATATCGGCTGATTGGTCCCTGTACCAGCTGTGGAAAGAATGATACAAACAACGCAAACTTGAAAAGATTTTTCTGAGCCTCAAACTTGCCGTTGTACACATCAATCAAGTAGCCCATAGACTGGAATGTGTAAAATGAAATTCCCATTGGAATAATTAAATCCACAAAGGAAATCTGTCCCTGATTTCCAAAGGCGCCAATAATATTGTTTATGTTGGCAATGGTGAAGTTGGTGTACTTTGTCACCGCAAGAATACCTAAATTAAAAAGCAGGCAGGCCAGGAATATCTTCTTTTCTGTGGAATGCTCCTTGGCCTTGAGAGCCTTTCGCTCTTCCTTTTCATATTCCTTTTTGTGCTCCTTAAACCAGGCATCAAAGGAAATCTTTTTGACAGAAATCGTCTTTGCTGCAAGGAAGGTAGACACTGTGGTGATTGCAATGAAAATAAGGTATCTCGGATCTGCTATGAAATAAAAAACGTAACTAGCAAGAAGCAGGAAGGGCCACTGAGCCCTTCCTGGCAACAAATAGTAAATTATAAATACCGCTAGCAAAAATCCTAGAAATTCGTAACTGGTAAATAACATCTAATTAATCCTCGTCGTCTAACTTAGCCTGGATAAGTGCGTAGATTGTCTCTGCTGATGCAAAGTTCTCTGGAGTAAGCTCGGCTGCGCCGATTGTTACATCAAACTCCTCGTTAATCTCTGAAATCAGTGAAACGATGTCGAAGGAATCAAGGATGCCTCCTGTCACCAAATCAGTTGCGGTTGTGAAATCAACCTCTGGATGTAAATCATTTAAAATCTGAATTAATTCGTTCATATTATTTCTCCTTATACATTTTTGTAAGTGTAACTCTATCTATCTTTCCATTAGCAGTGAAAGGCATCTCATCTAATTTAATTACTTTGTTAGGTAACATATATCTAGGTAATTTTGATTTTAATGCTTTTACGAGATCACCTTCTGTAATGTCACCCACATAATAGAGGACAATTTTGCCCTGCTCCTTGGCGTAGATACAACCGCTGAGCTTTATTTCTGGAACAAGGTTTACGTTTGCTTCGATTTCTCCAAGCTCTATGCGGTGTCCCATATGCTTAATCTGGAAATCCTTGCGGGAATGGAAAATCAATTCTCCGTATTCATTGATGTGACCAATGTCGCCGGTGCGATAAATGATTTCCGGATAGGCTGTGTTCAAAGGGTTCTGAACATAAGACTCGCTGGTCTTTTCTGGGTTGTTGTAGTAGCCAAGTGTCACTGAGGTTCCGCGAATACAAATCTCACCCTGCTCTCCAGCTTCTGCAAGAGTGTTGTCCTCCTTCAAAAGGAGAATTTCCGTATTCTTAAATGGAAAACCAACAGGAATGACCTCGTCGTCAGCAAACTCTCTTTCCACCGGATAATAGCAGCACATGCCAGTGCCCTCTGTCGGACCATAAAGGTTAAAGAACTTTGCCTCAGGCACAGCCTGTCTCCAAAGTCTAAACTGCTTAATCGGGAATACTTCGCTTCCAAAAGCAATGGTCTTAAGTGTGTGTGGAACCACTGTATCAAATGTGGCAAAAGCACTTATCATAGTCAGTGCTGAAACCACCCAACAAACTGTATTGATATTATGCTCGTTGATGTACTCCACCAGCTTGATTGGGAACATAAAATATGAATGTGGAATCAAATATGTGGTGGCACCAAACTTTAATGTCGGATAAAGCTCCTTCAAGCAGGCGTCAAAGTAAAGTGGTGTCTGATTTCCAAAAACTGTATCCTCGTTGAAGCCTAATGTCTCTGACAGTTGCTCGATATAATCAATTACCGAGCGGTGGCATGCACAAACACCCTTTGGAACTCCTGTAGAACCTGAAGTAAAAACGATATAGATTGGATCTGTATCGATGGCTTTCTTTCTGACTGCTGCAAGTGCCTCCATATCTGAATTCGTATTTACGATATCTGAAAAAAGCACTATCTCTGCTTTATAGTCAAAGCCCTCTGCAATAGGTGCTGTGCTCTCGTCGCAGATAATCACTCTAGGCTTGCAATTGTCTAATATGAGGTTGATTCTTGTGGCAGGCATTTCACTGTCGATTGGCACGTAATAGCAACCTGCATTTATTACTCCGAAAAATGTAGCTATGGTGTTTGGGCTTTTTTTCATAAACACAATGACTGGCTCACGCTTACACCCTCGGTTTAGAAGTCCTGTTCCCACAGAATCCATTATGTTTTTTACATCTGAAAATGAAAGCTGAACCTCATCGTCTGCGTAGGCGATTTTGTCTGGTACTCTGGTTAAGCTTCCCTCAATATAATCTAGTACATTGTTTTGCATTTCCTTACTCCGTTATCAAATTTTCACATTCCGGTCTGGCTTTGGCGCATTTCTTAACACAGTCGGCTGCCAAAACGTCCACCAAGTCAAGGACTCTCGGTCCCACATCATTATCTCTCTTAAGGATTGAAAGCTCGGTGCAACCAAGAAGCACTACCTCACAGCCTTCACCTAAAAGCTGAACCTTTACCAGCTCAAACTCATCCATATTTACCTTTCGCCCGGCTTTAACATCATCGTAAATGATGCTCATAACAAGCTTCTGTGCCTCAGGCTCCGGGTAAACGCAGTGTATATCATAGTCCTTAAATACAGAATCAAACAGGTGCATCGAGGCTGTTCCATCTGTAGCCATGATGCCGACCTTTCTAATGCCTCGCTCATGTAAATATTCTGCCGCTTCCCTTATGCCATTGCTGACTGGAATCATTACGCTGTCTGCCAGCTGGTCGTGGAAATAGTGAGCTGTGATACAAGGCATAGCAATGTAGTCCACATTTTGATGCTCAAGCTCGTGGGCTATTTCCTCAATCTTTGGCAGAGGGCTTTCAGAGCTTCTGCCCAGTATGTAGCCTGTTCTGTCAGGAATAGATGGGCAATTATATATTATCATCTCAATGTTTTCCTGGTCGGTACGGGCATCGGTGAGCTCAATAATTCGACGCATAAAATATGAAGTTGCCATAGGGCCTAAGCCCCCGATTATTCCTAATTTTTTATTCATAAACACCTCATCCGTCAGCTTCGCTGACGCCTTTCCCTTGAGGGCTAATTGAAATATGGGTATTTCTCCCTGTCATAATTATGAGAGCGGTAATGCTGGCTGGAATAAGCCATCAATTCCTCATCAGTAATATAAAATCCCTTAAAGCTCTTATCTGTTCGAGGAGTGCAGTCAAAATGACGCCAGCCCTCTCCACAGTCAATAACACTCCAGAAATGATGGCGGGTGGCTGTAGGAATGATCTCAATATCCTCATTCTTAATGCCTGCTCTGGTGAGAAGTGCTTTTCCTACTGCAAAGTAGTTGTAGCAATCACCGTGACGCTTTGTGAGGCCATCGTAAGCACCCCTGAGCCAGTCGTCTCTATCAGTGCTTTCTGAATATCCGATATTTCCCTGAATCCAAACATAGATAGCGTGAGCCTTGTCGTAGTCAGACATATCAGGCTTGATAATATTGGCAAGGATTTCGTCTGCCAAAGCGTACACCTCGTCCTCGCTGTAAAGCTGCTCTATAACAGTGATTGTACCCTCAGCCAAATCCATATTTCCCATGGAATCAGTGGCAGTATAAATGACAGTGTACTCGCCTGGTGTATCCAAATCTACGTGGCTACTGTCCACCTGAAGCTCCACATCTGTATCCACATTATCTACTACTACCACACCAGACTTGAAGCTGGCACTCTGACCTACATAAACAATCTTATCAAGCTGGCCCTCAATCACTGGTGGCTCAATATCGTATTCTTCAACAAGGTTAAGAGTAGTCTGGGCTTCAGTGCGATTGCCTGAGCCATCCTCCGCAACTATAGTGACAGGAATCTCTCCATAATTGTCAAAGGATATGCCCTCTGCAAAATAAACTGTCACCTCTCCAGAGGCATCACTTGCGGACTCCACAAACTCCTTGGCTCCTGGGATTTCCTCCTTGGTGCGGGTAAGGCTCTTTACAGAAAGCTCTGGTGGAATGGTATCCTCCACCTCAAGGGTGCACTCGTAGGTGAATGGCTCTGACTGAATACCTACCCTGTAAACTCCAGCATGGGCTGTAGTGATAACTGTATCATCTGTAAAAGAGGCAGGCTTAGCAGTGTTTTTCAAAAAATCCTCTGGCTGAACCTGACCTCCAAGCTCCACTACGCAGGTTCCGTAGACACGGCTGGAATAATCATGATAAAAATAGGCTCCCACCCCGGCGCAAGCTAAAAAAACAGCCACTGCACCAAGGATGAAAAGCCTATTGTTACGTCTTCTTTTATGATTTTTTTTACGATACTCTTTTCCCATTATTATTCTCTCCCGAGTGTAAGAAACACTCAGGGATAATTTTATCAATCATAGGGAAAAGAGTCAAATTTCTTGGGATCTGGGTTTATTTTAACAGGGTATTAAGGATCCCTCTAAACAGCTGTGCTCCTGTGTTGCCACCAAGGGTCTGTCCGAATTTACCACCCAACTGCTTACCAACTTTTTTGCCCACCTCACGACCAACTGTTCCAGCCACTGTGGTGCCTACAGATTTTGCTGCACGCTTTCTACGGTTAGCGTCCTTCTCTGCTTCCCTTGCTGCTGCCTTAGCTGCCGCAGCATCCTCCTTAGCCTGCTGTTTTGCAGCCTCAGCGTCAGCCTTTGCCTGAAGCTCAGCGGCCTCTTCCTCCTGATTCTTTCTGCCAATCATCTCATAGGCTGAATCAGGATCTACTGCTACAGCGTACTTGCTGTACAGGACGCTTGACTTTATCGCATTATCTCTAACAGTAGCATCTATGCCTCCCATCTTTGACTGTGGTGGAAGTATAGAAACCTTTTCTACGATTTCAGGAGTTCCATCCTCCTGAAGGAAAGAAACAAGTGCTTCGCCAGTTCCCAGAGCCTCGATAACATCTGCTGTCTTAAAGGCTGGATTTTCTCGGAATGAATCTGCTGCTGCCTTCACAGCCTTCTGCTCTGCTGGCGTGTAGGCATGGAGAGCATGCTGAACCTTGTTGCCCAGCTGTGCCAATACTCCATCTGGAATATCCCTAGGATTCTGGGTAATAAAATATACACCAATTCCCTTTGAACGAATAAGCTTAACCACCTGCTCAATCTTATCGAGAAGAGCCTTTGGTGTGTCTTTAAACAAAAGGTGCGCCTCGTCAAAGAAAAATACCATCTTAGGCTTTTCCAAATCTCCAACCTCTGGCAGAGTCTCAAAAAGTTCTGAAAGCAACCAAAGAAGGAATGTAGAATAAAGTGTTCCATTGTTTACCAGATTCTGGCTATCTAGAATATGAATCATTCCCTTGCCAGAGGTATCTGGTGTAAGCCAATCTGTAATCTTCAAATCTGGCAAACCAAAGAACTGTTCTCCACCTGCCAGCTCTAAGGCAACTACAGCTCTCTGGATAGCTCCAACACTCTGCTTTGCAATATTTCCATATTCTGCAGCATAATCCTTGTTATTCTCAGCCACCTCGTTGAGAAGCGCTTTCAAATCCTTTGTGTCATATAGGAACCAACCATTTTCATCAGCGATTTTAAAAACGATGGTCAAAATATCCTTTTGATTATCATTAAGGTCAAGTATTCTTCCCAAAAGAAGCGGTCCCATCTCAGAAATAGTAGTGCGGACCTGGATACCGTTCTTTCCAAATACATCCCAAAGAGTGGTTGGATATGAGTGATAATTGAAACCATGCTCTGCTATGCCAAATTTCTTGATGCGCTGCTGCATGTTCTCACTATCTACACCAGCCTCAATCATACCAGCTATATCTCCCTTTACATCTGCAAGGAATACTGGCACTCCCATATCAGAAAAGGTCTCCGCCAGAACCTTTAGGGTGACAGTCTTACCTGTGCCAGTAGCCCCGGCAATCAAGCCATGGCGATTTGCCATTTTAGGTAGCATGTAGACTGGCTGACCAGCTTCAGTGTTTGCAATCCAGATTTTTCCTTCTCTTAACATATTTACCTCCCTAAACCTCCTCCACGTAGCTTACAAATTCCAAATTATTCAACTCATCCATCAACTTCTGATGAGAATGTTTATTTCTAAAATCCAATTCCACCATAAGGGCTGTATCCGTACCTAATAGTGTCTTGTCCTTGGTTTTATTCATGCTGACGATAGTGTAACCCATCTCAGCGAATTTCTTCCTAAGCTTTTTAATTCCGTTAGTCTCTTCAACCTCAATGTACATGCTGACATATCGGCTGTTTTCTTCTATCTGAAGAGTCAGTCTCATAAGAACCAAATTGGCAAGCATTACAAGACCAAAGCATGTCAAGCCCACGATTAACTGCCCTGCACCAATAGCCATTCCCATGCAGGATGCCACCCAAAGTGAAGCAGCTGTGGTAAGTCCCTTAATCTGATTTCTACCGGTAACAATGATAGTTCCAGCGCCCAAGAAGCCTATTCCACTTACAACACCAGCTGGAATTCGGCTTACGTCTGCATCAAATCCATTAAGATTTGCAAGGTACAAATTAAGAACAGCCGCCACCGCCGACCCCAGGCTCACAAGAGCGAAGGTTCTGATTCCTGCACTGTGACGTCTTACCACACGCTCCCAGCCAATCAAGCTTCCGCAAATTGTGGCAAGCACCAGCCTCAAAACCACCGCAAGATCATTCATCCCCTGTAAATATTCCATCACATTATTTGTCATACACCCTCTCCTGATGTTCATTTACATAATATTCCAACATGACTATGGTGATATTATACCACTTTACTATTTCATTTGAGGATTTAATCTTTCACTATTCTTGGAAAAGGATATAATTATGGGTATATACATTTAGGAGGACTAGAATGAAAAAGAGAATACTTTCAACTATAATTCCAGCAGCATTGGCACTTAGCCTTGTGGCATGCGGCAACACAGAAGCATCTACAGACAATGGAACAGCTACTACTGAAACAGACGTGAACACTACAGTGGAGGATTCTTCCGATGAAGAATCTACTGGTGAACTGACAGATGAAGAAAAAGCTGCAAAGTATACAGCTTATACAGACAGTCTAAAAAAACTTGACGGCACCAGCTTTAAGATGAGCACAATCTACAGCGAAGAAAACGGTTTTGACACAATTATCGACGGAGAAAGCGGAGCTCTGTTTTGGGAATATCCACTCAATGCTGACTGTCTTATCACAGCTGACTATGACAGTTCAACAAACAGTCTCTGCTTCAACTCACATACAATTAATTCTCAGGGTGAAGTTGAAACCATCAGCACCGTAGCCCTTGATAATTTTATCGCATTTACGGATGAGTGTAAGATACTCTTCTCCGGGCTCGGCCTTACCACTGAACGTGAAGCCATCATGGTTGAATCCAGAGGTCTGGCATACACCTACGCTGATGGAGTAGATTACAATATCACCTTACTTGAAATTGGTGCAGACGGAACCCTTGATGTTATCTATGAAGATGGCCTGGCTGGTTCAGGAGACGAGGACATCACAGCAGATATTAGAAAAAGCTTTAATGAGGCCTTAGGTTCAAACTACTCTAAGGGTGAATTTGAAGATGCCTTCTACTATGGTAACCTTATAATCGAGCAGGAGAACAAACCTGTATTTGCAACTATCACCTTTAAATCTGATACAGGAAAGCTTGCAGATAACAATGACTGGGATAGCGTCAACGAAATAACTTCAAAGCTTTACGAGCAAATGTCCAATCAGGCAGATCCGCTCAATTGGGGCGAGGGTCAATTCAAAACTGAATAAAAAATAAAGTTGGGATAAAACATTGCGCTTTATCCCAACTTTTTTATTACAGTACATTTTCATGAATTAAAACTAAATCTCGTCACTGCCCTTCAAAGCGTGAATCTGATTCAAAATCTTTTTCTCGTTAAAGGTAAAGAAGATACATGCTCCTATGAAGCAAGTGATAAATGCGATAAGTGCTGTGATTCTGTAGCTCTGCTTTGTGCCTGAAACTGTAACAGATGTGAATACCACAAGGGCGATTGCCTGGCCCATCTTAAATGCGAAGGTACGTGCTGCGAAGAACATTCCGCTTCTGTCCTCGCCTGTCTCAAGGCGGGTAAGCTCTGCCACGTCAGCGACACACGCCTGAGGAAGAATTCCAAGAATAGCCATTGGAATGGCAGCTGTAACAGCCACAATAAATCCCCAGTGAAGTCCCACTCCGCAGAGTGTAGTAATAAGAAATACACAACTATACGCGAAGAAGCCAATAATGATAAGGAGCTTCTTACCGATTTTCTTTGCCAGAATATTTACTGCTGGATACAGGCAAACGCTGATAAATGTCATTGTTGCTGTAAGCAGGAAGGTGTATGTATCCTCGATTTCCATAAGCTGGGTCTCGTAGAAAGCAAGACCTGTCTGGAAAAGTGTAAGTGCAAAGAAGTAAATAACATCACTGGCAACAAAGCGTCTGAACTGACCGTTTGAGAAAGTCTTTACCAAAGATGAGAAAGGCTTTGTATCACTTGGCTTGCTGTCGATATAGTCACGCTCGTTGATGTAGAATGCTGGGAACAACATAGCGAGACATGCGATAGTTGCCATGATAGCCACTGCCATTCTTATGCCACCTGTCTGACCAAAGGAACCTGTAAGGGCACCTGCAAGGTTTGGAAGCAGGAATGAAATACTCTGACCTACGATAAATGTAAATGAAATATATGTAGATACGTTGATACGGTGCTTCTGTGTATCACCAAGCTCTGCAATAAGCGCATTGTAAGGTGTGCAGAACATAGTCATGAAAAGATAGAACACCATCAACAAAACAAAAAGTGCAGTATCGTTTAATGCAATATTAGATGTCTGAGGAATGGTGAAAAGACCAATAGTGCAAAGAGCAAAAGGAATTGCCATGACACGCATAAATGGAATACGGCGACCCCCCTTGTAATCGCTACGGTCAGACCATCCAGCGATAAGTGGATCTGTGATAGCATCAAAGATACGTCCTACTGCAAGAACTAATCCAAAAAGTGTTAACTTGAAAAAAATAGGATCCTGGGTGATACCCGATGCGAAGATTCCTGTGTTAGGATTCTGCTCTGATGGAGTGCCTGTATAGTAGTAAACCATCCAGTTAGAAACCACGCCGGAAAGCAGGCTCCAACCA
>JAEEGL013039187.1_pt1 | contig 11436 bp, 7 predicted proteins | sample 9134231 | NCBI WGS metagenome assembly JAEEGL01 (sample SAMN16246548, study PRJNA631951) | gut metagenome | biome: gut microbiome; feature: rumen; material: fiber-attached | host: Bos | place: Iran: Karaj | collected 2018-10
ACTGCATGATAAATTTCCTGATTTTAAAATATTTCCAGAGCTTACTGGTTCGGCAGTTTCAATGTATTCTTCAACTACCGCTTGCAAAATTTTCTTTTGACGTGCATCTAGTTCTTCAGACATTTTAATTACCTCTTAATAGTTTGTGCTAAAACTCAAACACTAAAAAATTTATATGTTTGGTTATTATGTAATTAGCACTCTTTTGTTTTGACTGCTAATATATTATTACTATAATAATTAAAAGTCAAGTAATTTTATATAAATAATAATTAATTTTTTGCAAAAAAAAAAGCTCCGATTTTCTCGAAACTTTTTCTTTCTTTATTTATCATCATTTTTCTTATATAAAACTATAAGTGCAATTGCAGAGAGTATCAAAATTATTACATGTTTGAATATCTCATCACCAGTTTTGGGATTTAAAATTCTTGTAATAATTGGATTACTCTTTTTCTCATCTTTAGAATTATCAATATTATTAGCAATTGTATTATCATTGTCAATATTTGTCTCATTTATTGTATTATCCGTATTTGTATTATTTATAGCATTAGAATCGTCATTTGAATTTGTATTATTTACAATATTAGAATCATCTATTGTATTATTAACTACATTAGAATTATCAATTGTATTTCTTTCTCTTTCCACCGCATTCTCATCTGCTTGAACATAAGATGTGTTTAAAACCAAGGTCATAGATGTTGATTCACCTGGTAAATCAATTGGAGACACATCATCTTTAAAAGTCAATCTAACTCTAAACTTTTCTGTGGTTCCGGCTTTTAATAAATCATTTACTTTAACTTGTATACCATCACTATATGTCACATTATATGACAAGTATTTTTTTTGGGTTTCGGTTAATGTATTGATACCAACTTGATTTATCATAGCATCGACATTTCCACCATTTACAGCATCTACGGTAAATTCATAAAAATCTCCCGGAACTCCTAAAGTCACATCAAATGTTATCTCCGCTCTCGAAGCCCCAATAATTGTTGCCTCTTGGTTAGCACTTACACTTCCTGGTGTTATTTCTATATTATCAAAATACAAATTCCATTTTAAATCCCCCGCATTTGATATATTAGAAATAAAAATAACGCAAGTAATACTAATAATACATATTAACTTAATTAATACTTTTTTTATTCTCATTATTGAATAATCCTTTTCTTAGGCAGGTCTATTCCTGCCCAAGCTTTTTATCAAATTTGGTTTAAATATCATAATTGGCATTAATCTATACAGAAGCCAAATGAAATACCAAAAATATACTGTGAAGGATGAGTACCATTCATATATCCATCCGCACTTATAACTGCTATACCAAAATCATAATCAAGAGTAGCTGAACGAAGTAACCAAAAGTCTGGAGCACCACCTTCATTATAACATGTTCTAGAATTTATACTATTATCAGAATATGATGGCATATAATATCTTGATTCAACATTTCCAAATCTACCATAACCATGTCCATCATTTCCTAATCCTTCAAGTGTTTCTCCTGCATATGGAGCCGTTCCATATAATTCTCTTTGTGAAAATGCCCATATTTTATCAGTTATATCATTATTTAAAGTAGGATCATTTGCATAACCTGTTGTATATTTTACTTTTTTAGCAGTAATAACATTTTTTAAACTACTTGGCAAACAGCTATATAAAGAATTTGCTTCAGTTAAATTTACATCACCAGCATATCCAATATTTGTTTTAGCATCCGCTCCTACCAGTGTAGCTCTTAAATGACTTGAGCTATATGTTCCTCCAAATCTAGCATTTGAGCCAGCGTTAAGTTCATCTGCACTTAATGATACTCCTGTTCCTACCGCTGGATTATTTATGAAAGATTCTGGATTACTATAAGCTGGATTCCATATCCTATAATATGGATTAATAACATCATATAACACTCCTGCACCATCTCCATATTGATTAACTGACATATCAGGTCCTATTGTATTATTTAATGCTAATTCAACCTTTTTGGTATCTCCACATAACATACAATCCAAGAAACTGGTTTTATCATTTATAGCAGCTATTTGTGCCCATGTCATATTATGCATATTGATATTATACTTATTTTTCTCAGCCTCTGTTCTGGTTACATATTCAGTTGTTCCACCATTTTTATATAAATATTCTGATGTTGTTGACTCTGATCCATTTGAAGCTACTGTATGAGTTATTATTTTTACTCTATATACACCGCTTCCTGCTGATGTTTCTTCATAATCATGTGTTATATATTTATTATTATAATTATCACCAGTTGCAGGGCCAAAAGAAAGTCCTATTGGATTACCAGAGGCGTCTACATCTTCGTTTATTCCGTAGATTTGAACAGCATAGTTTGTAGGCTTTTTCCATTGTGCATACAATGTAATATTTCCCAAATTAGTTACTGCTTGTCCATCACTATAACTTGTGCCACTTCCATCTGCTTTGGTATTCCAACCAGCAAAAGCATAAGAATTCCTTGTAAATGAATTAGCTGATAATGTAGTTGGCACATTATTAGCTATTGTTTGATTCCCCATTGTACCAGTTCCACCATTACTATTAAATGAAACTGTATATTCACCTTGTAGACAGAATCCAACAGCTATACTACCATCCACTGTAGAGAATGCAGGAGAGCATGTAATTCCTCCATACTCAACTATTATAGGATGACTATCATAATACAAACTTGGCGCTCTAGTCCACCATGAAATTGGCTGTTCATTCTCTTGATATGTATATCTAGCAACAGATCCATCATTAGTATATGAGCTAATATAGTATCTAGACTCATTGTTTGCAAATCTATCATATCCTACTCCTTGAGTGCCTAGTCCTTCTGTAGTAATTCCTGCAGTTAAACCATCTCCAAATACTTCTCTTGGAGAGAATAACCAAATTTTATCAACTATATCTTCATTTCTTGTATAGTGTTCCTCATCAGTTCCTGTCACATATCTAACTCTTTTAGCTATAATTAGATTTTGTAATTCACCTGCAATGCAGCTAAATAAAGAATCAGATTCACTTAGATTTGTATCTCCAGCATGTCTTACATCAGTTTTGCTATTTTGTCCAATCAAAGTTGCTCTTATATGTGATGAACTATATCCTCCAGCATTTTTTGCATTTGTTCCTTCAATTGTACTATTAATAGCAGCTGCATTATTCCTCTCAGGGAATTCTGTTGAATTATATGATGGATTCCACATTCTATAATATGGTTTTATTACTTTATATAAAGTTCCTGTACCATCACCATATTGCTCAAATGTTTCTCCGCTAGCTATTTTATTATTAAGATTAAAAGTTACACTTTTGGTATCACCACAAAGCATACAATCTAAAAATATACTTTTATCGGTTGTATTAGCAATTTCTGTCCAGGTCATATTATGAATATTTATATCATACTTTTCTTTTTCTGCTGCGGTTCTTGTTACTAATTCTGAAGTACCTCCATTTTTATATAAATATTCATAATCTAATGTTTCAGTATTATTTGATGATACATAATGTATTACTCTAATAACATTATATATATTACTTCCCGGTGAGGTTTCTTCATATGTATGAGTTAGGTATGCATTTTTACATTCAAATTCAGTTGCTGGGCCAAATGTCAATCCTAAAGGATTTCCATTGCTATCTACATCTTGATTTATTCCATATATTTGAACTGCATACTTAACAGGATAAACTTGTGGCAAAGAGATTGTAACTAATCCGCCTATAGACAAAGTACTAGAAAGCGCGCTATAACCTATACTAATACTTAGTAATAGTACTAGTATTAATACAATTATCCAATTACAACTTTTTTTCCTTTTTCTCACGTTTTTATCCTTTTTATTATTCTTTGGTTTTTGTTAAGAAATCTTAAAATGTCAATTAATATATTTTTGTATTGTTTCTGATAAAAATACACTTGGAATTGATATATAAGGAACTCTTACTTTAACTTTTCCTTTTATTTTATCCATTGTAATATCAAAATTATCTTTTGTAGGATTTGCATCCCCTTTAGTTCTATAATATTTTATTCCATCTATTTCTTCTATATCAATAACTCTATGAATTACTACTTTTCCTGGGATTTCAAATACTATTACATCATTAACCTCAATTTGAGGATTTATAGCTTTGTATGCTATTACAGCATCCCCCTTATTAATTGTTCCAGTCATACTCCCAGAGCCAATACCTAACATAAATACTGGAAACACTCTAGAAATCAAGGCAATATAAAGAAGTACTACAATATATAATGGAATCTCAATTATTCTAGATTTTGCAGCTATAAATTCTTGCTTAATTCCCTCTTCATGTTCATCTATTATTGTTGATACATATGAAAAAGTAAGCATTGGAACAATAAGTCCAAACATTGAGGTTAAATAATCTCCAAAATTTGGCAAATACGGTACAAAGAAAATATATAATTCAAAAATCAATCTATAAATTAAACATGGTTGATAACCTATCTCATATGCCATATAGCTTAATAACATATTTTTAGCAATTCTAGGAATAGCTATAGAAGTAACTGCAATATATATTTGCAAAAAATCCCACTTCACATTCATCGCGATACTCATTTGTACTTCTAGTATTGCAATTAATGCTGTTATTAAAACCACATATTTAAATTTATTCTTATTTGCTCTTATAAAATTATATCTAAAAAGCTCTGTAAAAATAATTATAAAAATTGGGCTAAATGTGTTTTTGAAAATATTTTTCAAGCTTTGTGAATAACCATTTCTTAAAAAACCAACAAAAACACCTAATGCATATGTAACTAAAACTCCTATTATTACAATTGCTGTAGAAACTATAATAGCTTTTTTCTTTGTACTATTTAGCTTAGCTTTGGCAAATCCAAACATCAATACACTTAGTATAAATAATACTATCAAAACTCCACTTGTTATTATAGTTTCTTCTGATCTAAAATTATTTAAAATTATAAATCTATATATTAGGTTATATACTAATAAGATAGAACAAATTATCAAATTATAGAAACTTTGTTTTGATTTCAAATTTTTATTCCCCTAATTATTAATTTTTATTTAGTTTAAAGATTATATAATAGTATTATCGAATACAAAATCCAAAGGCTAAACTTCCATCAATGGCATCAAATGCATAATCTGCACCAAAAGATCCGTCACTATGTAGGCAATCCACAATAAATGTAGTATAATTATTAGGTGTGCGGAACCACCATAGACAATCTAATCTATTCTCTATATAATTTGTTCTCTTGATAGTAGCTTCATTATTTGGTATTGGAAAATAGAATCTTGATTCATCATTCTCAAATTTTTCATATCCCCCTCTACCTGTTCCTATTCCTTCTAAATCTTCACCCCATGTATACAATTCTCTGCTGCTAAAGCACCAAATCTTATCTGCTATATCAGTATTTAAAACATTAGTTCCACCTTCCTCAGTAGTATAATATTTTATTTTTTTAGCTGTGATCACATTTCTAAGTCTTCTATCTATACAACTATATAGACACGTACTCGTAGTTAAATTTAAATCTCCTGCATATGTTTCGTCTGTTTTACTATTTTTTCCAATTAAAGTTGCTCTAATATGACTTGAAGAATATCCGCCATCACCCTTTGCACTAACTCCTACATTTCCTCCGTTTATTGCTGCAGAATTATTAAATTCCGGATACTCAACTGAATCATATGATGGATTCCACAATAAATAGTTTTGTTCTATTGTATCGTGAAGTGCACCTGTTCCATCTCCATATTGAGTAAGAGTTGTTCCTGTTCCAATTGTATCATTTAGTGTTAAACCTACTCTTCTTGTATCTCCACATAACATACAATCTGTAAATATTGTTTTATCACTTGCAGCAGCTATTTGTTCCCATGTCATTTCATGCATATTTACATCATATTTATTTTTTTCAACTTCTGTTCTTGTTACATTTTGTGATGCTGAATCTATCAAAGTACTTTCTTGAATTGTTTCATCACCATTACTATCTACTGTATGGGTTACTATTATAACGTTATATATACCACTTCCAGTTGAGGTTTCTTCATATCTATGTGTTACATATTTATTAGTATAATTATCCCCTAAAGCTGGCCCAAACGTTAATCCAAGCGGATTGTCATTTTCATCAACATCTTGTCCTATTCCATAAATTTGTACTGCATACCCTATTGGAGTTCCATTTATATTTCTTTGTTTTGCATTTCCATCCGCTTGTACGTAATTTGATGTGTACATCAATGATATAGATGATGATTCGCTAGGTAAATCTTCTGGATTTAAATCAGTCTTATATTCTACCCTAACTTTTAATGTTACCATATCATCAGAAGCTAGTTTATCATATTGCTCAATTGCTGCTCCATCATCATATGTTACACTATAAGCCAAATATTTTGCTTGGTTTGTTGTAAGTGATGTATTTGAAAGACTTCCTATCATCGCATCTATTGTTCCATCATTTTTTACATCTACATAATATTCATAAAAATCACCTGGGGTTTCTAGATTTACTTCCCATGTCAGCGTAGTTGTAGATGTCCCAGATGTAGTTGGAGTATTAGTTGCAGTCACACTTCCTGGGGTCACATCTACATTTGTAAAATATACAAGCCATGAGTTTGAAGAAATGTTGGCTGTTCCGTTTATCGTAAGTGCTGTTGATAATATTGCATAGCCCAAACTTATAGCAAATATAAGTAACATTGCTAGAAATATGATTTTTTGACTAATGCGATTCTTCAATTTTCTCATGCTGGACCCCCTTTCCTTTTGTCTCATTTGATACTAGGTTATTTATTACTTTTTTATAGAATAAATTCCGCATCCGTGACTTTTTATAAATACTAATACAACTATCTAGTTACAAGTTTTTTATTTTCCTAATTATTAGTCTTGTACATAGTTTAATGAATAATTTAATGTAACTGCTAATGGTTCTGTTAATGCATTCATTTGTTCTGCTGTTACAGCTGTATCATATTCTACTCTTACTTTTAGAGTTTTTGTATTTCCGGTTTGCCCTGCTTTTGCAAGTGTATCTCCTACTGCTATTGGTGTTCCATCAGCATATGTTACTGTATAATTTAAATATGTTTCTGGTGTAGCTTCCATTTCTGTCTTTGATATACCATTATCAGCAATCTTTGCATTAATTGTTCCAGCGTTTACTGCATCTACTGTGAATTCATAAAAATCTCCAGGTGCTCCTAAACTTACAGCCCATGTTAAAGATGTTGTACTTGTTCCTGTTATTGTAGGTGCTGTTGTAGGAGTTACGCTCCCTGATGTTACTTGTAAATTTGCAAAATGTACATCCCATGAATTTGATGCGATATTTGCTGTACCATTAATTGAAAGTGTTGTGCTAAGTGCAGCATATCCTATGCTTATTACAAATAATAAAGCTACTGCTAATAAAGTAAATTTCTTGTTTGATTTTTTCATTTTTTACCTCTTTCTGATAGAATTCACTATCATCTCAAATATTTATATTTTTTGCTTTTTCAAGCATATTTGACAATTTTTATATAAAGACTACCTTACTATTCAGTGATAATATTTACTACATTATTGGGTAGAGAAATAATAGGACGTAAACTCATATAATAACTACCACCATCACTACCAACACTATCATTGTGGCCTACTCCTATGATGCTGTCCTCGTCTATTGCAGATGGAGAAGCCAACCAGTAGCCATGACATAAATCAACATATTCTTGATATGGATAATATAATGTATTATCATAGCCCCCCGTAGAAAATTGAAATACAAAATATGATGTTGGATTTTCAGATGTTCCTATATAATATCCATTTAATCCATCACTCATTGTTGAAGTTGTTGTGGCTGTATATAACATATTGTCTGGATACATCGTATTCCAACTATTTATATACATTTCTATTGTTGGACCACCCATCGCCCATATATTTGTATCTGTTGTGTTAGAGTAATCTATTGGCGTTGCATTCACTATTCCCGTCAAAAGACTCGACCAATTTGTTTTGGTTAACATTGCATTTAGCAATTGGGTTCTATTATTTTTTGGGCTTATATCATATGTACCAATTTTATTTAAATTAGAAAATGCACTACTTGTTGTATCTATTGCTGAATTTGGTAAATAATCATCTAGTATTAGTATTGTATAATTTTCATCTTTTGATAATACCTTCCAACTATTTAGTGTAACTCCATTTATACTTGTTGTATAATTTATTGTATCTCCTATACTTAGAGAACTTATTCTATTTCTATCTTTTGCATTACTATCTGCTTGTACATAATTTGATGTATATGTTAGTATCACAGCTGATGTTTCACTTGGTAAATCTTCTGGATTTAAATTGGTTTTATATTCTACCCTTACTTTTAGTGTTTCCATGTGTCCCGCATTCAATTTATCGTATTGTTCAATTGTTGCACCATCAACATATGTTACACTATAATTCAAATACTTTTCTTGATTGGATGAAAGAGTTGTATTGGACAAACTTCCAATCATTGCATCTATTGTTCCACCATTTACTACATCTACATAATATTCATAATAATCACCTGGTGTTTCTAGATTTACTTCCCAAGTCAATGTAGTTGTAGATGTTCCGGTTGTAGTTGGAACTGTTGTAGCACTCACACTTCCTGCTGACACTTGTACATTTGTAAAGTAAACAAGCCATAGATTTGTATTAAGGTTTGCTGTTCCACCTATTGAGAGCGTTGTTGAAAGGACTGCATATCCGACACTTATAGCTATAAACAAAAATGCTGAAACAGCTACAAGTTTTTGATTAATATGCTTCCCTCGTTTCCTCATAACTGAAACTCCTTTCTTCAATCTACTATTAATCCATGACTTATATCTAGTTTATACAAAATCCAAACGTTAAACCATCATCATTACATGAACGACCATAATTATTTAAACTACCACTATATATACGACGAGAATATTGTGAACCACTAAGTGATGGTGAACGAAGCCAGCAATAATCGACCAAATTGTTCTCATTATAGTATTTTCTTTGAGTTAAGCCATGATTGTTATATGATTTAATGTAATATTTTGAATCTGCTAATGAAAATTTACTATAACCGTGTCCATCACATCCTAATCCTTCACTTGTACTACCTGTGAATTGTCCAGTTCCAAATAATTCTCTTTGTGAAAATGCCCATATTTTATCTGTTATATCTTCATTTAAATGATAAATACTGCTTGATTCACCCGTGACATATAATACTTTCTTTGGTGTAATAACATTTTTTAAGTCTAATGGTAAACAGCTATATAATGAATTTGCCTCATTTAAATTTATATCTCCTGCATAACTATTATTTGTTTTTTCACTTTTCCCTATTAAAGTTGCTCTTATATGTGACGAACTATATCCTCCTGCATCTTTAGCATTTGATCCATTTTGTTGCTCATTAGTATCTAATTCAATTCCTTTTCCAACTGTTGGATTATTTCTTGCAGAATCCGTATTGCTATATGCTGGATTCCACATTCTATAATATGGCTTAATTGCACCATATAGAATTCCTGTTCCATCTCCATTTTGATTAAATGCAACTCCCGAACCCAAAGTACTATTTATAGATAATTCAACTTTTTTAGTATCTCCACACAACATACAATCTAGGAAATTCGCTTTATCAGCTACTTCTGAAATTTGTTCCCATGACATTTCGTGTAAATTAATATTATATTTATTCTTTTCTTCTTCTGTTCTTGTTACTTTTTCTGATGTTCCACCATTTTTATATAAGTATTCTGATGTTGTATTTTCTGTACCATCAGATTCAACTATATGGGTTATTATTTTTACATTATAAATACCACTAGATATTTCTTCATATTCATGAGTTACATATTTATTATTAAAATCATCACCTGCAGCAGGCCCAAATGTTAATCCTATTGGATTTCCTTTTTCATCCTCATCTTCATTAATTCCATAGATTTGTACTGCATATCTTACCGGTGTTCCAATTGTTTCTTCAGGCTTTTCAGCAACTTGCATTACAGTTTTCTTCATCTTAAAGAAAGATAAGAAGCTAAACAAGCTTTTCTTTTTTACAGGAACTAAAGCTGTAGTATTTTGCTCCCTTAATAATTTTCCAATATCTTGAGTGAAAGCATCGCCATATGCATCCTTCTTCGTATTCTCCACTGTATTTATAATAGTTTCAACTTTGCCTTCTATATCATAATTCTTCTTTAACAAATATATATATACTTCTTCTTGATCCAATATCATAAATGATGTAGAGTTTTCTTCTTGATAATACAAAATAGGCTTTCTAGTTTCTATTTGGGTATTTATCATACTATTTATATCATCTACTATTATGATATTTTTGTCAGGTAATATCGGTATATTTCTACACTTTACCATTATAGAATTATATGTTTTTAAAATTTTATTAACTTTTTTCTCATATTTTGCATTAGCAATTTCGCTATTATTCTCCATCTTTAGTGACCTTCCTAAAAATCTAAACTAATGTTTATTATTTTTGGGTACAATTATACGTATCATATTCTATACTATGACACTATTTTTTTCGAGAATAAAAAATTCGCAATTCCGTAAACTATCAGTATTTCAGCAGCTCTAAGCTTTATTACATTATAGTTATTTTTATGTTAAATTCTTGTAACTAGCAGACAAAATAAAAAAGTAGCAATTAATTAACAAATTGCTACTTTTATACAAACTCTTGAAATACTATATTGGCAAAATCTAAGCCTCTTTTGGTTAATTTTATATTATCTAAATCTACTTCTATTAATTCTTTCTTTTGCAAAGCATCCATTTGAATACTAAAATAAAAAAGCGGATTTGTTGCAAATTTTCTTTGAAATTCTGAAATCGATACTCCTTCAATTCTTCTTAAGCCAAGCATCATATATTCTTTCATAATTTGTTCTTTTTCTCGATTTTCTTCTTCAATTATAACATTCTTAGAATATTTTTTCGCATTAATATTTTTAATATATTCATCTATGTCTGGAGTATTAGTATATCTTTTTCCATTAAAATATGAATGTGCATTTAGGCCAAATCCAATATATTCTTCCTGCTTCCAACAATTAACATTATGTTTTGATTCATATCCACTTTTTGAATAATTAGATATTTCATAATGATTATATCCACATCTTCTAAAAAGATTATTAGTTTCCCAATACATTCTTCTTTCAATATCTTCATCCACTAATTTTAATTTGCCAGATTTAGCTTTTTCATATAAAGGGGTTCCCTCTTCTAAAATCAATGAATAAATTGATATATGTTCTGGATTTAGATTAACTATTCTTTTAGCACTATCCATCACTTCATCTAATGTTTGCTCTGGTAATGCAAGCATTAAGT
>JAEEGL014119640.1_pt1 | contig 11436 bp, 10 predicted proteins | sample 9134231 | NCBI WGS metagenome assembly JAEEGL01 (sample SAMN16246548, study PRJNA631951) | gut metagenome | biome: gut microbiome; feature: rumen; material: fiber-attached | host: Bos | place: Iran: Karaj | collected 2018-10
GCGCCCGGCGCGGTGATGGTGGAAAGGCGGGGTAAGAGCCCACCCGTCGCGTGGAGACACGTGGACGCTGTAAACTCTATCCGGAGCAACACCGTGGTATGAGGACATGCAGGCCGGCCCGGCCGTCCTCTGGAGGTGGCTTGAGTCTGTCGGCAACGGCAGACCTAGATAGATGGTCGTTTTCAATGACAGAACCCGGCTTACAGGCTTACTCTTCATAATAAAAGCACCGGCTGCAATGCAGCCGGTGCTTTTTTAGGGATTGGAAGAAAATTGCGACACGGGATACTGCGGCAAAATGTACAGGTTGATATCCGCATCCAGGATACCGCCATAATTGGTATTCTCGAAATGCCACCATTCTGTGGGAATCGTGCCAAACCCCGCTTCATTCATCACGCGGGTCATATATTCCACGTTTTCACGTGCTTCATCCGACCAGGTGTAACTCTGTGATCTTGCAGAATCCATGGAAAAGGTGTGCATCGGCGTCGGCATGACAAGTTCTTTCCCTGTGGATAAATCGATCAAGGACATATCAACGGCGCGGCCGCGTTGGTGCCAGGAATAGCCTTTACTTGGATCAGCAATGAAGCGAAGATCCTGAACGATGTCAAACAGCTTGATCTGCGCGGAACGGGGACGGTAGGCGTCATAGATCCTGATGGCATAGCCGTCATTTAAAAACACCTGATAAGCCTGATACAGCATTTCTGCCGTTGTTTGCTCCAGGATCGGTATCGCAGGATACATCGCCTGACCCGTGATATTATTACAGGACGCAAACAGGAGATTAAATTTCGCCTCGGGAAGGTACACTCTTAAATCAACCGCACCGGGATAGACCACATAAGTGATCTCATCGGTGATCCACTCTCCCGAGCAGAAGCACAGTTTCCCGTCCGGCAGGCGGCAGAGATAAAAGCCGTTTTCTATGCCGTATACCGTAAGCCTTGTACCGGGAACGATCTGGCAAAAGATCGTGGAAGTTGGATCCGGTTTTGCCCGGCAGTTCAAAAGGTTGGCAACACACTGAAAAACGGGTTCGCCCTCAATCGGCTGGAAATCTTCACTTCTCATAAAGGTTTCCAGCGTCCATTGATCAAGTTCTTCAGCCAGCGCATCGTCCTGCGCAATCAGATACCAGCCGTCGATCCAGACATTTTGCCCATCCTCAAGCTCCACAAGGAGAAAACCGTCCTGCTCCTCCAGACACAGAACCATGTCGCCGACCGAAAGCGTACCGAGCACGTTGCTTTCCTCCGTGGCAGGATGAGAACGGTATTTTGTCCCCTCAAAGGCAACGACAAAGATTTCATTTTTTGTATCGGGTTTATTCGCTTCAACAGGAACGGGCTCATATATCACAAGATCCGGCGTCTGCTCCGGCTCAATGCTTTCCGTCTCCTCAATTTGTTCCGGAGCGTCGGTCTCTTCCGCACAGGGCGGATCTGTCACAGCGGCTGTTTCATTGATTGCACCGCAGGCGCAGCACATCAGGACAAGCGACAGGGCCATGACAAACAATGCGGCAGATTTGAGCGCTGCTGCAAAACGATCAGCGCGAATAGCCCCACTTGCGTGCATCCGTGTAATTGAGCATGTACATGTCAATATTCTTTTTATTCTGTTTGTAAGCAAACTCCAGCTCCGGATCAAAGACATATGTTGTTCCATCGATATCTATTTCAACCCAGCCGTGCGGGCTGTGCTCTGCGCCGACAAAACCGCTGTAAACCTGCGAATTGTAGCCGATCGCTCTGGTCATCATGCAGAATGTGCCTGCAAAGTTATAGCAGTTGCCGGTTTTCGTGGTAAGCATGATATAGGCTTCGTCTGCAGCCCAGGAAGTATCTCTGAAAGGGTGAAGGCTGCGTCTGCGATAGGTAAAGGATTCAACGGTGTAATCGTAAATCCTGCGCAGCATTTCTTCCTGATCCATAGACTCGTCCAGTATTTCATCAAAGACGGAACGAATCACTTTGTCGAGGTCTTTATTGCCGCTGGTATATATGCCTCTCTCGTCAAAGGTGAGGCCGTTGTATTCGCCGTTTTTCACCAGATGGCCGCTGCGGTCGATCGCATACAGGTCCATGCCGAACATATAGAATCCCTTGCGCGCCCTTTTGATCGGCGTACTGCTCGTCCAGGTTTCCACGTCGTCTTCCGTTTCAAAGTCATGGGAGACGCAGGCTTCCGCCATCTGCCAGTAGCCTTCTTCTTCCTGGCTCATATCGATCATATAACCGACCTGTCTGGTAACAGCATTCGGTTCTTCCGAGCGTCCGAGCACGCGGTTCATCAGAGTTGCAGTCTCCAAACGAGTCATAACGTGGTCGGGATCGGCATTGATCCTTGTGCCGGAATCGATCCAGTCATGTTCGGCAGCAAAACAAAATACAGGATATATACTGCTTTTTTCATTCAGATCCGCAAACCGGAAGCTTTCATGTCCGGCAGGGTAAAAAGCAGCCAGCATATCCAGAAGCTCGGCTTTTGTGATTCCCTCGTCAGGGTGAAAACGGCTGCCGGATATGACGCCAAGTTCTTTCAAAGCGCAGACAGCTTCATAGCACGGATCGTCTTTGGGCACGTCAAAGAAGCCTTCGTCACCGCTGATGGGAACGCAAAGAAGCGTATAAAGCATCCTGGCGGCGTCTCTGCGGGTCATTTCGCTATAGGGCAGGTACATACCGTACTCGTTCGGAAAGAGATATGCTGTATGGGAGTCCTTCTGCAGAGCAACAGCATAAACAGCCGAGTAATAGGTATTTTGATATATTTTGAAGGATTCGCGTTTTTCGATATTTCCCTGAGGATCCCGCCAGCCGACAAAGGTGTAGTTCTCGATCTCTTCGCCAGGTTCCAGCGTGACGACTGTGCCCCGGCGCGCTTCCTGCGTGATCTCGCCGTCGGGCGTGATATAATGGACCGTCAGTGCCTCTTTGTTCCTCCCGAGAAACGACCAGGTCCCCTTTTCGACGGGAAGGACACCGCAGGCCAGAAGGATAACCAGCGCAAACATGAGCACGGCTACAATGTTCTGTACGAGCTTCACCGGCGATATTTTCATTTCTTTCAAATTAAACATATCAGATCTTCCCTGCACGCTACAGATTAACGAAAAAGATTCGTTTGTCCCGATAGAAGAAAGAGCTTGTTTTCCGATCAAAGAAACAAGCTCTTGTTATATTGTTCCAAGAAGTTTTTATTCGGCGTCTTCCCAGTTGTGCCAGACGTTCTGGACGTCGTCGAAGTCCTCGAACATGTCAAGCATCTTCTGCATGTTCTTGATATCGTCTTCGTTCGTCAGTTTGATATAACCGTTCTGCGGGAGCATTTCTACCTGCGCTTCAAGCAGCTTGTAGCCCTTATCGGTCAGGGCTTCCGCAACGGCAGCCACATCGTCTACGCCTGTGTAAACGGTCATGGCTTCGCCTTCGGCTTCAAAATCGTCAGCGCCGGCGTCAAGAGCATCCATCATCACGGTGTCTTCATCCAGTTCTTCATCTTCGTTGTCGATGACGATCACGCCCTTCTTGTCGAAGGACCAGGAAACGCAGTTGGCAGCGCCCATGTTTCCGCCGTATTTATCAAAATAATGACGGATCTCACCGGCGGTACGGTTGCGGTTGTCGGTCATGGCTTCCACGATCACAGCAACGCCCTGCGGGCCATAGCCTTCATAGACGATCTTTTCGTAGTTTTCGGTATTGCCGGAACCAAGCGCCTTGTCAATGGTGCGCTTGATGTTGTCATTCGGCATATTTGCCGCCTTGGCTTTGGCGATGACAGCGGCCAGCTTGGAATTGCTGCGGGGATCTCCGCCGCCGCCTTCTTTTACGGCCACAATCATTTCGCGGGCAATTTTGGTAAAAGTAGAGGCGCGCTTTGCATCTGCCGCACCTTTGGTCTTCTGTATATTGTGCCACTTGGAATGTCCGGACATTATAACAGCTCCTCTGAAAAGAATAAACGGTATAAACTTAAAACCTTTGGTATTTTATCACATGCATTCTCCTGTGGCAAGTGAAAAAAGCGCAGGCTTGAAAAATTGTTTGGAAAAAGATATACTGAAACAAAAAAGGAGGCGATGGTCATGGAATTCAATGAAAAGACGAAGCTCATCGATATTTTGAAGGTTTATCCTGAACTGGAGGCAAAGCTGAAGGCGATGGATCCGCGACTCAGCGTCATTTCCACTCCCATGGGAAAAATGCTTTTGAAAACGAAAACGGTTCAGGATGCCAGCAATATGGTCGGTATTCCTGTTCCGGAGCTGCTGAAAGAACTGGATAAACTCATCAAAGGATAATAAAAACACTCGGCCCGAAATGATTTCGAGCCGAGTGTTTTATTTTGTTTTTGGCACATAAACAGGCCGAGACGACAGGTCCTGATTCATCGCACAGATAGCGTCCGGACTGGAATGGTAGTGCTTAGCCATTTCCCATACAGACTCGGTCTGTGCCCAAACTGCGGTCAACGAAGGAAAAGACGATGGATCAATATACTGCTCTTCATTCAGTGTCAGGCTATTCACTCTGCTGATCTTATCTGATTTTTGCAGCCATCCGACTGCTTCTGCGCATATCCGCACATCAAGCTGACCGCCGTCACGACTGATTTGAAAGTCCTCCAAACGGAGCGATTTCATTGTCATTTCTTCCGGATCAGCCGTCGTGCGCAGCGTAAGATTTCGACGCATCGAAAACAGCCGGCCGTCATTTGACCGACACAGAAGATCAACGGAGGCACTCCCTTTCCCGGCCGTACATGGGCCGAAGAACGGATAGGCGCACAACAATTCCTGGAATTCTTCAGGAAGATCGATTTTTTCCTCCGCCTGAAGACGGGCAGAGATCTCCCGGACGTTTTCGCACACTGCCTGTTCGCAGAAATTGCACTCACATGGCATTTGATTGCAGTATGCGTCTGTGATCAACTGCAGTTTTTGATTTCTGTCAGACCTGCCTTGTATGAGAGCATGAAGCTCAACATCCAGCAGTTTCCTGCCATCCAGGCCGTCGATCAGGTTGATGTAATCCGAAGTCGGTTCAATCCAAACCTCTGCTGAATCTGCTTGCTCATCGCCAAGATCGATCAGTTGGGAAAACGGAATGGAAAACAGGCAGTTAGTCGGCAGTCTTGATTCAAGCGGAAAATAAAACAGATTCATCTTGACTTCACCTTTGAGCAAAAGACGACTGCTGACTGTTTCTTTTTCCCGGACCACATAGCTTAGTTCCTTACAGATGATTTCCTCAGGCGCAGCCGAGTTATCCGGGAATGGCAGCTGTTCATTGACCGAAATGCTTTTTTCGCTGATTCCCGCAGTCAGAACCGTGTCTGTTTCCATGCGGCGCACATGAATGGGAAGCCGGTTCGTTTCCGGCAAATCCTGGGATACGACAACATTTACCGTGCGGCTCACGGTTAAATCCAGACTAATCTCCAGATCGACGGACAGTTTTCTCGGGTTCATGATCCGAGCCTGGACTCCGTTGACGGATAGGTGGATCTGAAGGTTGTCACTGTCGAGTACAGTCGGTATCTCATACTCCTGACTGAAGTTTTGGGAAAAACTGAAAGAAGAAACAGCTGTTTCCGTCTCGTTGATGTACAAAACCGTGACAAGTGCTTCGCCGGAGACCGAAGCGGATTTAATCCCGAGTTCCTTGCTTTTTACATAAAGCTCGGGGCGAACGGAGAGGATGCGCCCGATATCATCCTTGGTATCCGGCACAACGCTCTCCATGGCCAGTTGGACTGTTTTATTCAGATGGGCCAGGTCCTGGCAGCACTGAACGCTTGTTTCCTTGAATTGAAGTTCCATAGATCACGCTCCTTGATGCACACTTGGTACATCTTATGCCCGTTCAGCACTCACTATTCCCTGCTGTGTCTTCGGCGAAAAATTCGAGATATGAAGCGAGGCAGACGAAAGATATAAATTTTCATATTTCCTCCTTTCAGCAGCACCGCAGCAGCCAGATACCAAAAGCAAGAAGAGCGGCGGCAAGCAGCAGCCACCAGAACACGCCGGGCAAGATCACGCCCATAAGAATCAGCAGGCCAAGAGCAATCGATGAAAACGCCCACACACAGCGTCGTCCTCTGTGCATAAAAAGACCGCCTCCCACACGGTAGAATAGTACATTCTATGCGGAAGACGGTTGAAAATGACATGAATATGTTGTTATCGGGAGTTTTTGATCTCCCAGAAGTTTTGCTGCGCACAAAGCTCATACAGGCGGCAGTAAGAACGGTAGCGGCTGGGGTGGATGTCGCCTCGCTGTACCGCTTCTGTAACGGCACACCCGGGTTCTTTTAAATGGGCGCAGTCATGAAAGCGGCATTTACCGAGATAGGGATGGAAATCAACAAAATCATCAGCAAGGTTTTCCTTTGCGATCGTCTGCATCATTTCCAGCTCGAATGAGGCGAAGCCCGGCGTATCCGCAATAAAGCTGCTGTCATCCAAACGGAAAAGCTCCACATGGCGCGTCGTGTGCTTTCCGCGCCCCAGTTTTTCGCTGACTTCGGCTGTTTCCACGCGGAGACCGGGCAGCAGGCAATTCAGCAGGCTGGATTTCCCAACGCCGGAATTGCCGGTAAATGCCGAGGTCTTTCCGTGCAGCATCCGGAACAGCCCATCGACCCCTTCGCCGGTCGCAGCGCTGGTCCGGATCAGCGGAAAGCCAGCCTTTTCGCAAATGGCATACAGCTCGTCCGCCGGACTCAGATCCGTTTTATTGACGCAGACGATCAGCTCGCATCCGCTTTCCTCTGCTATGACGGAAACGCGATCGATCAAAAAAGGATCCGTGACGGGATTCACGCCGGAAGCAACAAATATCAGTGCGTCAATATTAGCGACAGCCGGCCGGATAAACCAGTTCCTTCGCTCAAGCACCTGATCAATACGGCCTTTTCCGTCCCTGTCCGAACTGCAGATCACACGGTCGCCGACAAGCGGTGAGGTACCGTCCAGACGAAACTTTCCGCGCGCCCTGCACTCCAGTATCTGATCCGCTGTTTGGACGTAATAAAATCCGCTCAGCGCCTTGACGATTCTTCCTTCCTGCATCTTATTCTCCCGGACCGTTTGAGATCAGAAGAGTGATCTTGGAGTGCTCTTCAATTTGTGTAAATGCCTCGGGCAGCTGTCCGATCACGGTGCCGGCTTCAAAATCGCTGGCCACATGTTCAGCGCCGCCGTAGCTCAGGCGGGCAGCCTCGAGTTTTGCTTTCGCAGCGTCCTCGGAAATGCCGACGAGATTGGGGACGTCAACGAAAAGGATCTCTGGACCGCTGCTGACAGTGATATAAACGGTCGATCCGTAACTGATCTCTTCGCCGGCAGCCGGGCTGCTTGAGATCACATAGTCGCGGGAAACGGTATCCGAAGTGGCATTCTCAATTTCACAGACAAAACCGGCGTTCTGAAGGAGCAAAAGCGCGTCCACATAATTTCGGTTGATCAGTTCGGGAACGGCGACCTGACTGCTGTTGGTGCTGACTTCCAGATTGACGGCAACACCGGAGGGGACGAGCATAACGCTGCGACCGGCCATCGGTTCCTGCTTCAGCACCATTCCCGGGGGTGAATCCGCATCAACTACGAAGGTTACTTCAAAGCGATAACGGCTCAGGATCTCAGGATCGTTCTCCAACTGTTCATAGCTTTGGCCAACGAAGTTCGGCAGTTCAAAACGTTCGGCCGGGGCAAATATATCAGCGACCCAGTATTTCCAAAGGAAAGCAAAGAGCGCAATACACAGCGCAAGCAGAAGAAAGCTGCCGGAAAGGAAACTGACCCGATCAGCGCGCCGCCTTCTCCTGGCAAAGCCTTTTTTGGAAAGTTCGCTGACAGAGCGAACGGGCTTGACGTCAGGCGACTTGACTTCCTCAGCAGCATGATCGACAAGGCCGCTTGCTGCGTCCCGGGACAGCTGCTCCAGGTCGTCGGCCAGCTCTGCAGCTGTCTGATAGCGATCAGTCAGATTCGGCGCCATCGCGCGTCCGATGATCTCTTCCAAAACCTCAGGCAGATCCTGATTCAGCTCCCGGATCGGCCGCGGGACAGCGTTCATATGCTTGACTGCGATTTCTCCGAGCGTATCGCCGGTATAGGGTACCTCTCCCGTAACCATCTCATACATGACGACGCCAAGCGAATAGATATCGCTTCTGGCGTCCGGAAGATCTCCCCTCGCCTGCTCCGGAGCGATGTAATGGATCGAGCCGATAGCCTGGCCGTCAGCCTCCTGAAACTCGTTTTCCAGAGAAGCGATGCCAAAATCGGCTACTTTAATCGTGCCGTCGCGGAGCAGCATAATATTCTGAGGTTTAATGTCACGATGAATGATCCCGCGCTCGTGGGCGTGACCGAGCGCGCGTGCAATCTGCTTGGAAAAATGAACGGCCTCTTTCCAGCTGAGGATGCCGCGCCGGTCCATATACTGCTTGAGCGTGATGCCGTCGATCAGCTCCATGACGATATATTCCATCTGATCGCTGTGACTGACATCATAGACCGCAACGATATTGGGATGCGACATCATGGCAACAGCCTGCGACTCTGCGCAGAAGCGCCGCTTGAACTCCTCGTCGGCAGCCATCTCGTCGCGCATGATCTTGACCGCGACATTGCGATTCAGTCTCCGGTCAAGAGCACTGTATACAACGGCCATACCGCCTTCGCCGACTTTTTCCAGCAGTTCATAGCGGTCATCCAGCAGCAGACCGATATTTTTATCGTTCTCGTTCATAACGTCCCCTTATTTTGCGACGGCAATTACCGTAACATTATCCCTGGCATCCCGTTCCAGCGCACAGTCCATCAGCTGATGACACAGGATTTCCGGATCCGGATAGTCTTCGGCAAATGAAAGCATTTCCTGATCGGTCAGCGTATTGGAGAGCCCGTCGGAGCAAAGCAGAAGAATATCGCCGGACTTCAGAGAAAAGCGGTAGTAGTCCGCCTCGACCTGCGCCTCGGATCCGACAGCGCGCGTTATTATGTTCTTTTGCGGATGAACGCGTGCCTCTTCTTTGGTGATCGCACCGTACTCCAGCAATTCCTCCACCAGAGAGTGATCTCTGGTGATCTGCGTGATCTGGCGGGGGCGCCGGGAGATCAGATAAGCGCGGCTGTCGCCGACATTGATAATATAGCCGGATCCGTCAAATTTCAAAATACCGCCAACAAGCGTGGTCCCCATGCCGTTGAAGGCCTCGTCGAACTGGGAATACTCAAAAGATACGCCGTTGGCTTCATTGCAGGCTTCTTTCAATAGAGCCTCATAATCCAGGCGTTTCTTTACCCGGGACGTCAGTTTGCCGTAAATATGTGAGATAAAAGCCTTATTGGAAAGCTGGCTGGCTACGCCGCCGGCTTTCGCTCCGCCCATCCCGTCACACAGGGCAAGGACCAGGCAGCTCTGCGATTCACAGCGCTCAATGATAAAGCAGTCCTGATTATCCTTCCGGACATTGCCTTTATCGGTCAAACCAAAGCTTTTCATCATGAATCACCCCTCGGTGGCATTCTGATTCCTGTCGATCTCCCGTTTCCTTCTCAGTTGGCCGCAGGAAGCATCCACGTCGCTGCCAAGGCGACGGCGCACGGTGACGTTAACCTGGTGCTCCTCAAGTATTTTGATAAATGCTTTCATATGGCCTGACGTGGAAGGACGAAACTGCCGTTCTTCCACATGATTGAGCGGGATCAGATTGACGTGCGCGGAGACTTCTCGGGCCAGGGCGGAAAGCTTTTGTGCGTGGATTGCCGTATCGTTTACCCCGTCGATCATGGCATATTCAAAAGAAATGCGGCGGCCGGTTTTTTCAAAATATTTCTTACAGCAGGCAATCAGCTGATCGACGCCGCGACCGCGATTGGCCGGCATCAGCCTGGAGCGGGTCTCATCGTCCGGCGCATGCAGCGAAACGGACAGCGTCAGCTGCAGATCACGAGCTGCGAGATCGTCAAAACGCTCCGTGATGCCGCAGGTGGAAAGAGAAATATGGCGCATGCCGATGTTCATGCCCTTCGGATGATTAACGAGTTCCAAAAAGCGCATCACGTTGTCAAAATTGTCCAAGGGTTCCCCGATCCCCATCAGCACGATATTGGAAATCTCTTTTCCGGAGTCCAGTTGAGAAAACATAACTTCGTCAAGAATCTCAGAGGGCGTCAGATTGCGGATCAAACCGCCAATGGTGGACGCGCAGAAGGCACAGCCCTGACGGCATCCCACCTGCGAGGAGACGCAGACCGTATTGCCGTGCTGATAACTCATCACGACCGTTTCCACAGCCTGTCCGTCATGCAGCTCCCAGAGGTATTTGATCGTACCGTCGATCGCGGAAACCTGTTTTCTCAAGACTTTCGGAGCATAGATGCTGTAATTATCTTTCAGTTTTTCACGCAGACTTTTGGAAAGATCGCTCATGGCGTCAAAATCGCGGACGCCGCGGCCAAGCCACCGGAAAATCTGACCGGCCCTGTAAGCAGGTTCCCCAAGCTGCCGAAGTTCATCCTCCAGCTCCTCCGGGAGCAGAGAGACGATGTCTTTTTTCATAAAGTTCCTCGAATCAGTTTTGAAACAAAAAAACCGTCTGACCCGTCAATGTGAGGCCAGAAAGTATAGCAGCCATTCTCAGACGATCTTTCACCTATCGTAAAATCTGCAGGCTGAAATACCGGATGATTACACAGAAAAGACTCAACGATGTCCTCGTTCTCCTGACGGAGAACCGTGCATGTAGAGTAAAGCAGAGTGCCGCCAGGGGCAACGTATTTGGAAAGGTTGTCAAGGATCTTCGCCTGAATTTCAGGCAGACGGGCAGAGTCTTCTCTTTCGCGCATCCGGATCTCCGGTTTTTTCCGCATAACGCCGAAACCGGAGCAGGGCACGTCGGCAATCACAAGGTCAAAGGCGCTCTGCCAGTCAGTTCTTTCCCGTGCTGCATCTGCCGCCAATGCTGTTATACAACTTATACCGAGACGTTTTGCTCCGCTTTCTATCAGGCTCAGCTTTTTTTCATGCAGATCGCAGGAAGTAATCGAGCCGCTGTTCTTCATGCGGACAGCCGCAGCAAAGGATTTTCCGCCCGGTGCTGCGCATGCGTCAAGAACCGTCATTCCGGGATGAACTCGGGCAATATCAATCGCCATGGCCGCCGCCCTGTCCTGCACATAAAACAGGCCGTCCTCATAACCGGGCAAATCACTGGGGCTTCCGCCGCGCAAATGGATGCAATCAGTCGGAAAAGGCGGAATATCATAGGTTTTTTCTGCTTTTTCGAGCATTTGTATATAACTTGCAGAATCCGTTTTCAATGTGTTGATCTGCAGATCAATGCCCGCCGGCTGCTGACAGGACTGGAAAAAGGACTCCGTAAAGTCATAGCCGCGCTGTGCAATCA
>JAEEGL015496115.1_pt1 | contig 11436 bp, 6 predicted proteins | sample 9134231 | NCBI WGS metagenome assembly JAEEGL01 (sample SAMN16246548, study PRJNA631951) | gut metagenome | biome: gut microbiome; feature: rumen; material: fiber-attached | host: Bos | place: Iran: Karaj | collected 2018-10
GGGTATGGATTTTTTGTTTATCAGCTCTGTCAATTCTTTTTCTGCAGGTACAGGTGTGTCATTTTCCGTGACAAGCACCGCAATATCACAAATATCGAGTATTTTCTTAGTGGCCTTTACGCGCATTTCACCGAGGGTACCGCAGTCGTCGATTCCCGCCGTATCAATAAGCACGACGGGTCCGAGAGGAAGCAGTTCCATAGTCTTTTTTACGGCATCGGTTGTGGTTCCCTTGATATCGCTTACAAGAGAAACCTGCTGATTTGCAATTCTGTTTACAAGAGAGCTCTTGCCGGCGTTTCTGACGCCGAAAAACCCTATATGAATTCTTTCGGCCGAAGGCGTATCGTTTAATCCCATAATTAGTTCCTTAAAATCTGAAGTCTCTGTCACCGTTTTCGATTTTTACAAGACGTTCCCTGACTATCTGCTGTACCTTTTCTTTCGGAATATTATTGATTTCTTTCAGAATCATTTCTTCACCGATTTTTCTGGTATCTTCGCTTGCATAGTCAATAAGGAATTCCTTAAGAGTCATGAGCGCATTCGGATGGCAGCAGTTTTGAATCTGTCCTGATTTGCAAAGGCTCATAAATCTGTCTCCCGTTCTTCCCTCACGGTAGCAGGCGGTACAGAATGAAGGAATATATCCCGTTCTCATAAGCCAGTTTACTACTTCGTCAAGAGTCCTGTTATCCGAAACATCAAACTGCTCTGTATCGTGAGGTCTTTCGGCTTCCGTATATCCTCCGACGGAGGTTCTCGATCCACCGCTGATCTGGCTCACACCGAGTCTTATGATCTTTGCTCTGACTTCCGGAGTTTCCCTTGTTGAAATAATCATTCCGGTATAAGGAACGGCTATTCTGATACAGGCGGCTATTTTACAGAACATATCATCGGAAAGTGAGTTGTCAAACTCGTCGGGATCAATATCATCCGCGGGTTTTACTCTCGGAACGCTTATAGTGTGAGGACCTACTCCGTGAACCGCCTCAAGATGCTCGGCGTGCATCAGGAGACCTGCAAATTCATATCTGTAATTATCAAGTCCGAAAAGAACGCCGCATCCCACATCATCAATGCCGCCTTCCATCGCCCTGTCCATAGCTTCAGTATGATAGTCATAATCGTGCTTCGGACCTGTAGGATGCAGTATTTCATAATTCTTTTTGTTGTATGTTTCCTGAAAGAGAATATATGTGCCGATTCCTGCATCTTTAAGCTTTCTGTAGTTTTCAACGGTAGTGGCCGCTATATTGACATTGACACGTCTGATAGCTCCGTTTTTATGTTTGATTGAATAAATGGTATTGATACATTCCAGGATATATTCGATCGGATTATTGACGGGGTCTTCACCGGATTCAATGGCGAGCCTTTTATGCCCCATATCCTGAAGAGCGACAACCTCTGCGGCTACCTCTTCCTGTGTCAGTTTTTTTCTTGCTATATGCTTGTTTTTAAGATGATAAGGGCAGTAAAGACAGCCGTTCACACAGTAATTTGAGAGATAGAGCGGAGCAAAAAGAACGATTCTGTTTCCGTAAAAGTCCTTTTTAATCTGCTCGGCAAGATCGTATATTTCTTTAGTCTTCTCCTCGTTTTCGCATGCAAGTAAAACGCTTGCTTCCCTGTGTGAAAGACCTTTGCGCTGCTTGGCTTTTTCAAGTATTTCATCTATAAGCTTCAGATTATCTTTATTATCATCTGCATATTTCAGAGTTTCAAGTATTTCGGCGTCGTTGATGAATTCTTCCGCCTTCATTGATTTAACATTGTATTCCATTCTGATAATCTCCTCTGTCGGTAACAATTTCGCATCCGGTTTTTTTGATTCTCAGGGCAAGGCACTCTATACAGGCGGCCGCCTCATCGCCGGTACATATTTTATTATCATAAAGCATATATTTTTTTCTGGTCTTTACCGGAGAAAGATTCGGCATCAGAACATTAGCTCCGGCAAGTATTCCTTTTTCTCTTCCGAGCGGATCGGCTGTCCCCAGCGCAGTGGTAGCGGGAATAAGCGCCTGCGGAAGAGTAAGACGGATAAGTGAAATCAAAAACAAAGTCATCTCCGCACTTCCGGCTGCCATATCTTTAAACGGCGTGTCTTTATGAGGCAGAAACGGTCCTATGCCTATCATCTGAGGATTCAGTTTTTTGAGAAAAACCAATTCTCCCGCAAGATCTGCATTTGTCTGATACGGTGAGCCGACCATAAATCCTGCGCCCGTCTGATATCCGAGACGTTTTAAATCCTCGAGGCATCTGAGCCTGTTTTCATAACTCATTGCCGGCGGATGAAGCTTTTTGTAATGATCGGGATTGCATGTCTCATGCCTTAACAGATATCTGTCGGCTCCTGCCTGCCTGAGTTTTTTATAGCTTTCGGAGCTTCTTTCCCCTAGAGAAAGCGTAACCGCACAATCCGGGAATTCTTTTTTGATATTCTCAATTACAAAGCAAAAATCATCATCGGTATAATGTGCATCTTCTCCGCCCTGTAAAACGAATGTCCTGAATCCGAGAGAATAGCCCTGTTTTGCGCAGTCAATAATCTCATCCGGAGTAAGACGGAATCTTTCAAGAATATTGTTTCCTGCTCTTATACCGCAGTAATAGCAGTTATTCCTGCAGTAATTTGAAAACTCAATGAGACCGCGGATAAAGACTTTATTTCCGTAGTATTTTCGTCTGACAGCAAATGCTCTTTCATAAGCATATTCCCGGATGGTTTCTCTGTTTTCAATAAGCTGCAGATATTCATCCAGAGTCAGTATGTTTTGTCTTTCAAGGCGGTCAATAAGTGGTTTATACATTTGAAAATGCAGCTTTTGATGATACTCCGTCAAGCTTGCCGATTTTACCGCAGAGAGAATTTATTGAATTCATATCAGCATCGATAACGATGGTGATGCAGTTGATATTCTTGGCTTTGTAAGGAATGCCCATTCTGCCGATAATAAAATCACCGTACTGAGATAGAATTTCATTAAGCTCTGCCACACTGTTGAGATTTTCAACTATAATTCCTATAACTGCTACTTTTGTTTCCATGATTAAACCTCCGAAAAAATAATGTGCGTCCCGAAGGACGCACAATTTGACATTAATTATCAGCTTAGGGTCAGAATGTGTCTTTCCTTCAGTCCTCATGTATTATATCATCAAAACGGACTGATTGCAACACTTATTTGGTATGTTTCATATTTGTTAACATATAATTAATTACCTATTTTTAAGTTGAAATTATTATAAAAATAAATTATAATAAAACTATAATTTTTGAAAATGTTATTTTTGGAGATACAATGAAAAGTGTCATTAAATTAACGAGCATACTTCTTTCGATAATAATCCTTGCGATGTCTGCTCCGTCAGTTTTTTCAGCTGAAAGTCCCGATTATTCTGTCAACGGCGATACTGAAACATCTGGCGGCGGTAAATATTATTTCCTTGACGAGGAAGGCAGGATTTTCGAGGGTATTCCGGATGTAGCCGAACGCAATTATATATCCGATTATTCTTTCGACCGAATCGCTTATTACAATGGTTCAATTTATGCCGGTAACGGCTCCGGTATTTATAAAGTTTCTGTTAATAATGGAAAATATGAAACGGTTTATTATTCGGGAAACAGTGTTGATAGGTTTTCTTTGTCTGACGGCAATCTCTATATTCTTGATTCCGGTACAGTACTGAAACTTAACCTCAGCTCAAATAAAACCGGCGATGTGCTTGATGAATCCGGTATAACAAGCATGTGGCTGGATGCCCCTTATGTGCTGTCTTACATGACTGACGGCAGATTGATATATTCCGTTAATCTCAGGACTGGCGAAACCGCGCAGGATGTAAACTTTTATTCTGCGTTTATCGGCGATATTCCCGTGGCTTCTCATTCGAATGACGGAAGCGACGGCCTTACCTTAAATTCGCTTCAGTCAAAATTTCCGGCAGGAAAATACTGGAACCATATGGGATCATCGGTTAATAATCCCAACGGCTATACAAGCACTCCCTGCAATCATTCGGCAAACGGTTCAAATTACTGCAACCAAACGACTTTTTATTCCGCCTGGCAGTGTCACGGATATGGCTTACAGTGCGGATATGATATAAGCGGTTCAAATCCGATGAACTGGACCAAATATACCAGTTCCTCTTCGGTTTCAAATATCCGCGCCGGAGATATTATCAGACTTGACTACGGTAAAAACGATCATACTATGGTTACTATCGCCGTCAGCGGTGATACGGTTTATTTTACCGATGTTAACAGTTACGGTACCTGCAACATCAGATGGGGCGCAACCAAAACAAAATCCACTCTTACCAATCAGTTCAAGTATCTTCTGAAATGCCCCGATTATCTGAGTGACTATATAACCGGCGGTACAGCCAATGCCGAATACACTGTTAAATTTGATCTCAATGACAGCACCGGTGAGGGCAGAGCCGTCTGTGACGAAACAAGCAGAACAGTAAAAGACGGCAATTCCTACGGTACTTTGCCTGTACCGACCAGAGAAGGCTACGATTTTGACGGCTGGTATACCTCATCATCGGGCGGAACCGAAGTTACTTCATCTACAATTGCAGGATCAAACGCTACCGTTTATGCTCACTGGAATCTGAAAGTATATCTTATTTCATATAATGCAAACGCTGACGGTGAAAACATAAGCAATCTGCCTTCAAATCAGACAAAGAAGCATTACGAAACCGTCAGTCTTGATATCACTTCCAGAGTGCTTTACAGGGCAAATTATAATTTCAATTACTGGAATACTTCGCCTGACGGCAGCGGTACAGCGTATGACAAGCAGAATTATAAATACAGCGATAACCGCGATGTGGTTCTTTACGCTCAGTGGGACGGAATACCCAAAAGCGTATATTTTGAGCCGAATGGCGGAACTGTATCCGTCAGTTATAAGGATGTAAAATACGGCTCTCCTTACGGCGAACTGCCTGTTCCCGTCAGGGACGGATACAATTTCAAATACTGGAAAACTTCATCGGGTACAGTTATTTCCTCATCTTCAATCATGACCGAATCCTCGGGTATCAGGCTTTATGCCGAGTGGGAGGACGGTTCATATCATATTACATATGATTCAAACAGCGGGGGAGATACCGTTTACGGTATGCCTTCCGATCAGAACAAAACCAGCTCTCAGTCCGTTTCTCTCAATCTGACCGAGCCATCAAGATACGGATATATCTTTACCGGATGGAATTCCGAAAGCAACGGGTCGGGAACTTCATTCAAGGATCCTTTTACTTATTCCGAAAATAAAAGTATTACGATTTATGCTCAGTGGAAACCGATTGAAAGTAAGGTGACTTTTGATTCCAACGGTGGCTCTTCCGCCGGATCGTCGATTACTGTCAGATACGGCGAAACATACGGCAATCTGCCTGTTCCTTCAATGACCGGCAAAGATTTTCTCGGCTGGTTTACATCGGCTGATGATGACGGTTCGGATCCGGTCACTTCATCTTCAACCGTCAGAATAATCAATGATACTACGCTTTATGCGCATTGGGATACTGCCAAATACGCAGTCAGATATATCGCAAATAATACCAATGTTACGAATATGCCGTCAAATTCCGTCAGAGAATACGGTCAGTCCGACTTCCGTCTTGACAGCAAAACTCCCATTCGCGAGGGATTCACTTTTGTCAGCTGGAATACTTCGGCTGACGGGTCCGGAACCTCATATTATCCCGATCAGAAATACAGCGGAAACTCAGCTCTTTCCCTTAATGCTATATGGAAAAGAAATACTTACGCAGTCATATATAATGCAAACGGGGGAACTTCTGCGCCTGATTCGCAGATTAAGGAATATGACATTCAGCTGAAACTCAGTGATTCAATTCCGGTAAGAAGCGGATATACATTTAACGGCTGGAATACTTATGAATATGGCGGCGGAGAGTCATATTCAGCCGGAGATAATTATACTTTGAATAAGGCGGTTACTCTGTATGCTCAGTGGACTGCCAACTCCTACACAGTCAGGTTTGATGCAGGACCGGGTAAATCCTCTTTTACCAGGAAAGAATATATTTATGATTCGTCTTATTCTCTTCCGACCGCCTCGAGAAAGGGTTATGCATTTGAAGGATGGTTTACTTCTGACGAAGGCGGAGTTTTAATCAGTGACGGAGACACGGTAAAGATTGAGAATGATACTGTGTTTTATGCAAGATGGAGAGCTGAGACATTTACCGTTTCATTTGATGCCGACGGCGGTGTCTGCAGCGTTTCTAAAATCAGCGTCCGGTATGACTCGTTATACGGCAGGCTTCCCGTTCCGGTAAAGAAAGGATTTGCTTTTGCCGGCTGGTTTACAGATAAATCTTATGACAGGCGGATTACCGATGAATCTGTAATGAAATTTGACTCCGATATTACTCTTGTTGCAGCCTACACGGCAGGTACTTATACCGTAGTATTTGATTCTGCCGGAGGCAGTTGCGATACTGTCAGCAAATCAGTCTGTTACGGTGACAAATACGGAGTGCTGCCTGTACCTGTTAAATCCGGTTATAGTTTTGAGGGATGGGTAAATGTTGACGGTGAAGATATAACTTCAGCCGATACGGTTTCATGTGATTATAATCATATTCTATATGCTGTTTGGAAGGCACCTGTTTTCAGCGTCAGTTTCTATAACGGCAGCGACCTGATTAAGACCGCCGGCTTCACATACGGAATGCCTTACGGCGAATTGCCCGTTCCGGTATCCGGCGATAAAGTGTTCTGCGGGTGGTATGATTCCGACGGCAACCCCGTTAACAGTGAATCTGTATTTTCTTCTCAAAAGAATATCAGTCTTTATTCACGGTTTGCCGAAATGCCTTCAGCCGGAACTGTAAGATTTATTTCTGACGGCATAATTACAGCCGATATAAAATACAGCGGTGATTCGGTAACCGAACCGCCTGTTCCTCCAAAGCAGGGATATAACGGACGCTGGAGTGACTACACTCTTGACGGCAGTGCCGCAGTGGTTCAGGCTGTATATGAACCCGAATCATATACTGCCGATTTTGTTTGCGGCGGAGTTTCTCAGAAAGCAGTTTACAGATACGGCGATAAGATTGAACTGCCCACGGTTAATCCCGGAGAAGGATACGCAGTTAGCGGATGGAATCCGGATATTCCTTTGACGATGCCGGCATCTGAAATTTCGTTCGTTGCTGCTTTGACCGAGATAACTTACACTGCCGATTTTATTGCAGGCGGCAAGTCTGTTTCAAAAGACACATATACAATTAATTCAAAATCTCTCTCCGAACCGGTAGTGCCGCCGAAGTCCGGTTATACCGGAGCCTGGGAATCATACAGGATAGTGCCGGGCGGGATGACGGTATTTGCCGTTTATACTCCTATCAGTTATACTGCCGAGTTTACAGCGGACGGTGTACAGGTTGCGACGAAACAGTTTACGGTTGAGGATGATGAACTCTCTCTTCCTCCCGTTCCCGAAAAGACCGGATATACCGGTGAATGGGGAGAATATGAAATCCTGCCTCAGAATATAACTGTTGATGCAGTATATACAGCCAATATATATACCGTAACATTCATGATTAAAGAAACCGGAAAAGTTATTGATACTGTTTCTTATTATTACGGAGAAGAGAGTGTTGCAGAACCCTCCGTTCCCGCAAAAGAGCAGTGTGACGGCAAATGGAGCGAATATACTCTCGGCGCGACCGATACCGTTTCATATGCTGTTTACACTCCGAAAGTTTATATTGCAACATTTATGTCCCTGGGTGAAAAGGTTGCCGACGTGCCGTTTACTGCCGGCAGCGACACCATTATGTCTCCGCCGGTTCCGGTTAAATTCGGTGTCAAAGGCAAATGGGAGAAATTCACTGTTATTAACGATGATTTTACCGTAAATGCCGTTTACAGTTTTCCGACGGTCAGCATAAACAATTATGTTTCAAGTCGTAATGTTGATTACAAAACAAGTATTTATTTTACAGCATCCGTCAGTAAACTTACATCTACGGCAACGGTCCATTGGTTTGTGAATGATGTTGATCAGACACCGTCCGGGTCTCTGAACTATACTGTATCAAATGCGGTAGCCGATTATACAATTCAGGCAAAACTGATTGCCGACGGAAATGTTCTTTCCGAAAGCAGTATTGAAAAGGTCACGGTCAGCAGGGGATTATTCGCAAGAATTATTGCCTTTTTCAGACAGATTTTCGGCAGATTGCCTTTTATCAGACAGTGAATCTATGAATATTAAGAATTATGATGAAAAATACAGAGAACAGGTCCGGTATATCTGTAAAAGCACCGGCCCCGCTGAGGCGCTCACAGATGAAAAAACCGCCGCCTACATTGTCAATTCCTATTGCAATTATTATATTGACAATGAGCCGGACAGCTGCTTTGTGCTGACCGATGACAGCGACAGAGCCGTCGGATATATTCTCTGCTCGAAAAACTATAAGGAATATGCCTCGAAATTCGGGAAGTATTATGAAATTGTCAGAAAAAACGCGGGAATCAATATTGTTGAGGTCAAGGCGGAACATCTGGTTCTTAAGTTTTTCTCTGAAAAATATCCCGCACATCTGCATATCGATATTCTTGATGAATATACCGGTCACGGCAGCGGAACTTTACTGATGAATACTCTTTTATCGCATCTTAAATCAGAGGGCGTCAAAGCAGTAATGCTTATAGTCGGATCGGGGAATAAACCCGCAGTCAGGTTTTATAAAAGAAACGGTTTCAAAGTCCTGATTTCCGCTTTTGGCGGAACTGTTATGGGACTGAAATTACAGAATTAAACTGAATCGGTAATTTTTTGCCGGTATCAGTGATATATGAGGAAGGGGACTCACCATGAAAAAAAGAATTATATCAGCAATACTCTCGGTTTTGCTTATACTGTCGGTTATCCCGGCTTTTACCGCTTCAGCTGATGAAGCGCCCGGAGCTGTTACGGTCAGTGAAAGCGAAGTCAATAAGAACGGATTGTATCCGTATCTAACTAATCCCGGCGCCGCGCCCGAGAACACAAGCAACGCCGTGGTTATTCCCGGAGTTTTTCAATCCAAAACACGTCTTTACAATGATGACGGCACTATAGCTCTTAATTCGGAAGGCAAAGAATATGAGATGCCGTTTTTCCTAGATTCCACTTCGGATATTGTAAAGAAAGCTTTGAAAAAATGTCTCGGACCTCTTCTGCTGACTCTTATCACACAGCATGATTTCGGCCATATGCTCGCCAACAGTGTCGGTGAAACTCTCGGCGAAGTTCTGGCAGGCAAAGTAAAATGTGACAGTCAGGGCAAGATGATTGCAAATGTCAGAGCTGATAAATATACAGATAATGTCGCAACCCTCACTCAGGAAGATAAGGACTGGCTTTACGCTCAGATTCCTCTGAATGACTATGCGGATATAGTTGGCGAAGATCATCTTTATTATTTCTCATACTGCTCATTCGGCAATATTGATGAGATAGTTGATGAGCTCTATGATCTGATAGTCAAAGCTGCAAAAGCTTCTCCGACCGGCAAGGCGAATATAGTTCCGATAAGCCAGGGAGGCACACTTGCAAACGATCTTCTCGCCAGACATAAAGATCTCGGTGAATATGTTGACAGGATTATTTACATCGTTCCCGCTGTTGACGGAACCGTACTGCTCGGCGATATTTATGAGCACGGTCTTATTGATGATGACGAGGCGCTGTACAGGGAAATGCTTCCCACTCTTATTAAGGGCGGAGATACTCCCTGGCTCGGCAATCTTCTTACCGTTGTATTAAGAATTCTTCCCAATGCCGTTCTCAACGATATCCTTGATAAAGCGGCTGACGGTCTTGTTGACCCTTATCTTAAATATACGACAACAATGTGGGCTCTTATTCCATCGGCAAATTATCCCGCAGCGGCCGCTAAATATCTCGATGACCCCGAGGATGCTTATATCAAAGAACAGACCGATGCATTCCACGAGGCTCAGGTCAACAGATTTGATAATATCAGATATCAGATGGATACATACGGAGTTGAAGTTTTTGATATCTGTGACTATAATGTGAATCTTTATCCTATTGCCGACTCCTGGAAGGAACTCAACGGTGACGGCATAATTCAGCTTAATTCAACATCGCTGGGAGCTTACAGTATGCCGGTAAACGAAAAGCTTCCCGATGACTATGTTCCCGTAAAAGGTGAAAAGTATATCGATAAATACCGTAATGTTGATGCCGGCGCAGGTTTTCTTCCCGACAACACATTCTATTTCCATAATCAGAATCATGAATCCACCGGAAGCAACGACGTTATTATGAAGCTAGCAATCTGCCTGCTGACAGATAAGAATTTCAAAAACGTTGATACATATGCTGATAAATACCCGCAGTTTAACGAGGCGAGAAACAGTAAGGGAATCATGAGAAGTCTCCCGTCAATAAAAGCAATGGATACTTCCTCTCTTTCCGATACCGAAAAAGCCGAATTTGCCGCCGCTGTCGCGGAGCTTGAGGCTCAGCTTGACAATACTGTTGTCAACACCGAGGAATTCAACGCCGCGAAAGATAAAGTTGAAAAATACGTCGATAAGATTAACGGTGTTAAGCAGGATAAAGATTTTGGCGAAAAAATAAGTGACAGCATGAATAATTCCTTTGCCGAATCCATGGAAAAACTGTCGGTATTCCTTTACAAATGGTTGGGCGGAAAAGGATTTTCGGATATATTCAGGATTTTCTGATTTTTCAAAATTTCAGAATATTTAATTGAAGCATTATAAAAAATTAAGCTCACGGTGATTCCGTGAGCTTTTGTTATATGTGATTTTATTTGAATAAATACGATAATGCTTACATGCAGGTATAACCGCCGTCAACAGCTATATTCTGACCGTTGACATAGCTTGATGCGGGAGAGGCAAGGAATATGGCTGCTGTATCAAGTTCGCCCTCGTTTCCGTAACGGGAGAGGGGAATCATGGTTTTGGCGTAATTGCGGAAAAACTCAGAGTTAAGTGTTTCTTCTGTAAGCGGTGTATAAAAATAACCGGGACAGATGCAGTTGACATTAATTCCTTTTTCACCCCATTCGGCGGCGAGAGCTCTCGTGAGATTTACAACTCCGCCTTTTGCGGCGTGATAGCAGGCTGTCGGAGCAATTTTGTTGCCGACAAGTCCGTACATTGAAGCAATATTTATGATTCTGCCGTATTTCGCCGGAAGCATTGCTTTTTTGGCGACAGCGCGCGATACTTTGAAAGTACCGAAAAGATCGATATTCATTTCATTCTCAAATGTTGAATCGGGCATATCCTCAGCGGGAGTGACACCGCCTGTGCCGGCATTGTTTATCAATATATCGATTCTTCCGAATTCAGCGAGAGCTGCGTCAACAGCA
>JAEEGL017132336.1_pt1 | contig 11436 bp, 9 predicted proteins | sample 9134231 | NCBI WGS metagenome assembly JAEEGL01 (sample SAMN16246548, study PRJNA631951) | gut metagenome | biome: gut microbiome; feature: rumen; material: fiber-attached | host: Bos | place: Iran: Karaj | collected 2018-10
CAGGAGCACATTTTAAATAAAGACTCTCTGTTATACAGGATAATAAAAGCTGACAAGCTTGGGTCGATAATCTTATATGGTCCTCCTGGAACGGGAAAGACCACTCTTGCTATGGTAATAGCTCATACTACAAATTCTATTTTTGAAGAGATAAATGCCAGCACCAGCGGTAAAAAAGAGATGGCCGATGTGGTTGACAGGGCTAAGAATAATCTGGGAATGTATGGAAAGAAAACCATTCTTTTCATAGACGAGATTCATAGATTTAATAAAGCTCAGCAGGATTTCCTGCTTCCTCATGTTGAGAATGGAACAGTTATTCTTATCGGAGCTACTACTGAGAATCCATATTTTGAAGTTAATAGCGCTCTTGTTTCCAGATCTACCGTATTTGAATTGAAACCTCTTGATCCTGATGCGATCAAGAAGATCATTACAAAAGCTGTATATGATAAGGAGAAAGGACTTGGTGCCTATGATGCGGTAATAGATGATGATGCTTTGGAATTTCTTTCTGAAATGGCTGAAGGTGATGCCAGAAAAGCTTTAAATGCTGTGGAACTTGGTATTCTTTCTTCAGAAAGAGCAGAAGATGGAAAGATTCATATAGATTTAAAATGTGCTGAAGAATGCCTGCAGCGTCGTGCGATAAGGTATGATAAAAATGGTGATAATCATTATGATATAATCTCAGCATTTATTAAATCCATGAGAGGCTCAGATCCTGATGCGGCTGTATATTATCTTGCCAAGATGTTATATGGTGGTGAAAGCGTTACATTTATCGCAAGGCGAATTATGATATGTGCCTGTGAGGATGTGGGTAATGCAGATCCACAGGCTATACAGGTTGCCACAAGCTGTGCGCTGGCAGTTGAACGTGTCGGACTTCCTGAGGCACAGATAATCCTGGCTCATGCTGCAATATATGTCGCTACAGCTCCTAAGAGTAATTCGGTTGTTAATGCGATTTTTAGTGCAAATGAAGCTGTAAAGAAGTATACTAATGCCGAAGTTCCGCCGCATCTGAGAGATAGTCATTATAGCGGTTCTGCAGAACTAGGACATGTGGGATATAAATATGCACATGATTATCCAAACCATTATGTAGATCAGCAATACCTTCCTGATGCTTTGGTAGATAAAGTATTCTATGAACCATCAGAGATGGGTTATGAAAAGACGATTGCCGAAAGGCTAAAGGGACTTAAAAACAATGAATGATAATAAACCAAAAAGAAGCATGTTCCAAAGAATACTGGCTATTATTGCAGTTATTATTATAGTGGGACTTGTTATTACAACAACCATTCTTGGGATAATAGGACATAAACTATTTACAGCCTTTCTGTTTTTATCTATAATGTCTCCAATTATCCTATACATATGTATGTGGTTATATAGAACATTTAACAAAGATTGAGATTTATTAACTTATTATTATGCATAGAAAGAAGGACGAGAAGCAAACCATGAAGAATAAGAAAGTTACAGGAATTATAATTGCCCTTATCGCAGTTATTCTTATTGCGGCTGCTGTAATCATTTATCTTTTTATATTTAAGTGGCATAAGAAGCCTACAAGTGATAAGAAGGTATTTGTTGTTCAGGTAAAAGATTTTAATAATTCTGGTTTAGGAATGTCATCCAGGTTTATGGGTGTTGTTGAATCTCAGGAAACAACTGACGTTAAGAAGGACTCTGATAAGAAGGTTAAGGAGACCTATGTTAAGGTTGGAGATATAGTCAAGAAGGGTGATAAGCTGTTTTCTTATGATACAGAAGATATGGAGCTTGCACTTGAATCTAAACGACTTGAGCTTCAGGGAATGCAGAATACTATTAGTTCCAATTATACAACAGTAGCCGATCTTACTAAGCAGAGAGATGAGGCTACAAGTGATGAAGAGAAATTCAGCTATACTAGTCAGATTAATAGTACAGCTGCGCAGATAAGAGAAGAAGAGTATGAGCTCTCTGTAAAGCAGCTTGAGATCACCAGACAGGAAGAATCTATAAAGCAGGCTGTTGTATATGCTCCTATGTCTGGTGTAATTAAATCCATTAATGATGGAAGCGGTGATAATAATAGCGACTCCGGTGATAGTTCTGATTCCTCTTTTGATGGTGAGCCTTCCGATGGAAGTTCAGGTTCAACAGGAGAGAAATATATTACTATAATGGCTGAAGGTGATTTCCGTGTTAAGGGAACAGCCGATGAGCAGAATATATATTCACTTACTCAGGGTACGCCTGTATTAGTTCATTCCAGAGTTTCTGATGAAGTATGGAATGGTACCATTTCAAAGGTTGATATGGAACCTTCAGGTGGTGGAAATAATAACGATTATTTCGGTTCACAGGGTGAAACATCAAATTATACATTCCATGTTGATCTTGATAGCTCGGAAGGATTAATGCTTGGTCAGCATCTCTATATACAGCTTGATGATGGTATGTCAGAAGAAATCGAAGGCCTTTTTGTGCCTGCATATTATGTTATGGCAGAAGATGATGGCTACTATGTATGGAAACAGGATGAAGATGGCCTTATCACCAAGGCTAAGATTGAGATTGATCAATTCGTTGAATCAAGAGAAGTTTATACTATTGCCAGTGGACTGACTGAAGATGATTACATTGCATATCCTGAAGATTTTGTAGAAGAAGGAATGGCTTGTACACTTAAAGCTGAAGAAGCATATCAGCCTGAAGAAGAGGGTGATATGGAAGAATATGACGATATGGATATGGCTACTGATACTGATATGATGGAAGAATATGATATAGCCACAGATGGTGATAGTAGTTATGATGATATGTCTATGCAGGAAATGGAAGATAATGCAGACATGGAAAATGCTATTAAGGAAAATGCTATTATGAATGAAGGCTCTGGTGATGTTGAACCGGAATCTGAAGAAACAGAATAGGGGGTGTCAGGGATGCCTCTGTTAAAACTTGAAAATATATATAAAAGCTATGATCAGGGTGGAATGGAACTTCCTATACTTAAGAATATCAACCTTACCATAGAACGTGGTGAATATGTTGCTATTATGGGACCTTCAGGATCAGGTAAATCCACTCTTATGAATATTATCGGATGTCTGGATAAGCCTACAGAAGGAAAATATTATCTTCTTGATACAGAGATTTCTGAATTTAATGACAAGAAACTCTCTGCAATCAGAAATAGTGAAATAGGCTTTGTGTTCCAGAATTTCAATCTTATGCCTAGATCAACAGCACTTCAGAATGTGGAACTTCCGCTTCAGTACGCAAATGTACCGAAATCCGAAAGACGTCCTCGTTGCGAAGAGGCTCTTAAAAAGGTTGGACTGGAAGATAGAATGACATTTAAACCTACTCAGTTATCTGGTGGACAGAAGCAGAGAGTAGCTATAGCCAGAGCTATAGTAAATCAACCTAGTATCCTTCTTGCTGATGAGCCTACGGGTGCTTTGGATTCCAAGTCCGGTATTCAGGTTATGGAGCTTTTTGATCAGCTTCATAAAGAAGGAACAACTATAATTATGATCACTCATGCCAGAGAATTATCGACCTATGCTGAGAGAGTAATTGAAATTTTTGATGGTGAAATAAGAGGAGACAATAGTTAATGAAGAAGAAATCTATAATTATAACTATAATTGTAATTCTTGTATTAGTTTTGTCTATTTGTCTTATAGGCTATTTTTACAGAAAACATGCTAAGAATTCTAATCCTGTAGATGTTTATCCTGTTGCAGGATATGTTGGGAACTATATGGAATACGGTGGCAACACAATGGATGGATATATAGTTCTGACTAATGAACAGAAGGTTCCTGGCGATTTCCAGAGAGTTATAAGCGAAGTGTCTGTAAAACAGGGTGATACTGTCAAAGTAGGAGATGTTCTTGTGTCATATGATATGACTCAGGACAGATTAAAGCTTGATACTATGTATGCAGACAGACAGGTTAAACAGGCAAATCTTGCAATAGCATTAAAAGAAATGGAGAAGATCAAAACTGTTGAACTCACTCCTGAACCAGAAGAAGGGGAATTTGAGGAAGAAACAACAACTGAGGTTCCAACAACAGAAGAACCATCCACAAGTACTCCTACTGATGCAGATGAGGATAAAGATAAGGATAAGGACAAAGACAAGGATAAGGACAAAACTTCTGAAAACACTTCGGAAAACACTTCAGAAACAACCACAGAAACTACAACTGAACAGACTACAACAGAGGCTACTACTGAAGCTACAACTGAAGAATATAATGAAGAAGATTTTGAAGAACCAGAAGAGGATGAAGGAGAAGAGCTTATAGATAAATATATTTTCTTTACTGAAGACGAAAGAAAGATGGCTATCCGTAAAAAACAGGATGAGATCAACGAGATCAATACAGGAATAGCCACTTCTGACCTTATGATTAGAAAGCAGGAAAGAGCCATCAATCAGGGTGATGTAACTGCAGAAATTAATGGAGTTGTTACATTTGTTGATACTTCAGAAGAGAATATTTCATCAGGTAAACCTATTATCATTATCAGTTCAGCAGGTACTTATCAGGCACAGGTTGATCTTAGCGAAATGAATTACGATTCGATCAATATTGGTGATACGGTTGATGTATATTCATATGATCAGGGAGAAACATACACAGGAACAGTTGCTTCCAAATCTATATCTCCAAAATCATCAAATGACGGTTATGGAGATTCAAATAATTCCTTATATCCTATGCTTGTAAGTATTGATGACCCAGATGTTGTTTTGGAAGAAGGGGCTTATGTCGATGTAAAATCTTATGGTTCTTCATCGGATGATACTGATTATGATAATCAGATAGTATTACCTCTTTACCTCTGTAAGGAAGAAAATGGTAGTTATTATGTAATGGCTCAGGATAATGGCAGACTCAAAAAGAAGTATATAAAAACTGGAAAGATCTATTATGGATCATCTATACAGGTAATTAGTGGTCTTGAAAGTTCAGACTTCATTGCATTCCCTTACTTAAAGGATGCTGTTGAAGGTAAGGTTTGTAAAGAATCAGAATTGGATGAGTATTATTAGGATGTATTATAAGCAGGAGACAAGATAAGAATGTTAGAAAATATCAGATTATCTTTTCAAGGTATATTTACGCATAAAATGAGATCATTTCTTACCATGCTTGGTATTATTATTGGTATTGCTTCCATAATTGCTATTGTTTCTACAATTAAAGGAACCAACGATCAGATTAAGGAAAACCTCGTTGGAGCTGGTGATAATAATGTAAAGGTTTCACTTACACAGGGTGGTATGGATGTTGATTCCAGCAACAAGGAAGCGCTATCTAAGGTTCCTATCATAAATGACAAAATGATAGATGAGATGAAGAAACTTGAGGGCGTAAAAGATGTAACTATATATCATTCAAAAGAGTTATATAGTGACATTACTCATAAGTCAAATAATATCTCTGGTGCATATTTATATGGAATTCAGAAGAATTACCTGAGTATGGAAAGTTATCAGCTGGAATCTGGAAGACTATTTATTGATTCTGATTATTCTAAATTCAGAAATGTTTGTATTCTTGATTCAGCAACTGCATATTCACTATTCTCAGGTGAGGATCCTTTAAATGGAGTTATCGAAATATCTGGTAAGCCTTTTGTTGTAGTCGGTGTTGTCAGAAAAATGGACGATTTTGAACCGGTTATAGACTCTATCGAGGAATGGTCTACTTATTATGGTGACAGTACTGCCAGCAGCCTTTTCCTTCCGGATACATGCTGGCCTGTTATATCTTCTTATGATGAACGTTATCAGGTTTTAGTTAAGGCAAAAACAACAGAAGATATGACTGTAGCAGGAAAGGGTGTTCAGGATTACTTGAACAATATGATTCCTAGTTCAAATGATGAGGATGCTGTTAAATATAAAAGTGAGAATACACTTGAAAAGGCTAAAGAGTTACAGAAGCTCAGGAGTTCAACCAGTAGTCAGGTGACATGGATTGCAAGTATATCACTTCTGGTTGGTGGTATAGGTGTTATGAATATCATGCTTGTATCTGTTACTGAACGTACCAGAGAAATTGGTCTTAAGAAAGCTATCGGCGCAAGGAAGGGTGTTATTTTGGGACAGTTCCTCACAGAGGCAGCTGTTCTTACCAGCCTTGGTGGTATCATCGGCGTCGTAGTTGGTATAATTCTTTCGTATATAATATCCAATATTGCAGAAGTTAAGGTTGCAATCAGCGTACCGGCGATTATTGTATCAGTTGCATTCTCAATGGTCATTGGTATTATATTTGGTCTGATACCGTCAGTTAAAGCATCGAACCTTAATCCTATTGATGCGTTAAGATATGAATAAGCTTTAACTTGATTGATTTAATTGTATTTGATATAATCACCTTTGTGATTTTATTTGAAATTTACTAAACAGGAGAATATAGCAATGGGTTTATTAAAAGATTGGCGTGATCATGCATATGGTCTTGATGACAGAACACCGGAAGGAAAGCAGTTCTGGCTTACATATTTCCAGATGGAAAAGGGAATTTACGAGGAATTACTTGAGGATCCAACTCAGGTCGTTACTTGCACAGTAAAGGAACTTGCAGAGAAATATAATACTACAATCGAGCTTATAACAGGTTTCCTTGATGGTATTGATGACAGCCTTAAAGAATCTAATAATCTTGATGATATTACAGAGGATTCAGAAATAACTCTTGATATTGATACAGAGAAGCTTTATATGAATATGGTTAATTGTAACGCTGAATGGTTATATACATTACCACAGTGGGATGCCATATATGATAAGGAAACTCAGAAGGAATTATATCGTAAAGAGAAGTCTTCACATACTGTTATTAAGGCACCTAAGGTTGGACGTAACGATCCATGTCCTTGTGGTTCCGGTAAGAAGTATAAGAAGTGCTGTGGAGCAAATGCATAATAATTATTACAAGAGCTGCTTTTAGCAGCTCTTTTTTGGAGATTTAATTAATGGACTTAAGTCAGGAACAAAAAGAAGTCATAAAATGGTATAAGGGACCACTTCTTGTGCTGGGTACTCCGGGATCTGGAAAAACTACAGTCATAGTTGAACGAGTCCGGTATCTTATTGAGAGCATAATGGTAAGACCGGAGAATATCCTCGTTATTACATTTACCAGAGCGGCAGCTGAATCCATGAAGAAGAGGTTTCTTACGAAATATAATGATCTGCCAGATGGTGACAGGGTGAGATTCGGTACATTTCACTCCTTCTTTTACTGGATAATAAGAACGGCATATGGTAATAAGATAAACTTAAAAGTAATTGATGAAGCTGAGAAAAGGCAGAAAATAAAGGAAATTCTCAGATTCATTAAAAGGGATGATAATGAGGATGTGGTTTCCAGTATTTTGCAGCAGATGGATAGATTGTCCTGCGACATGATCGACATAGAGGATTACTATAGTGATGATATGCCTACTCAGGATTTCAGAGAAATATATCAGAAATATGTAGAGCATAAGAAGAATATGGGTCTGATCGATTTTAATGACATGGTGAACGAATGCTATAAGCTCTTGTTGAATCGTGGTGATATTCTCGACAGGATCAGAGCTATGTATCCGTATATTCTGGTTGATGAGTATCAGGATACTAACCGTATACAATATGAAATCCTGAAGATGCTTGCTGCTCCTCACTACAATCTGTTCTGTGTAGGAGATGATGATCAGTCAATTTATGGTTTCAGAGGAGCCAGACCTGATATAATGCTATCCTTTAAGAAGGATTTTAAGTGTGCGGCTGTTAAAGAATTATCTATGAATTACAGATGTCCTCAGGAAGTTACAGAGCTTTCTTCAGAGCTTATAAGCCATAATAAAAAGAGATATGATAAGAATCTCACAAGCTATGGTGGACATGGTAATGTAAAAATAGATAAACCTTTAGATACTAAAGATGAAATGAATCTGATAATCAACAGGATAAAGACCGCTCATGATAAAGGTCTTGATTACACAGATATTGCAGTTCTCTTTAGGACAAATAGTAATCCTAGAAGGCTTATCTACAGTCTCAGAAATGCAGGTATTCCTTACTATGTAAGGGATGAGATGACAGATATTTTCACTCATCCAGCAGTTAGACCTGTGATCTCATACATACGTTTTGCCAGTGGCGACAGAAGTAGAAAATGGTTTTTGGATTTTATGAATAAGCCTGTTAGATATATTGAAAGAGCTTTGCTTGATAACGAAGAAGTAGATATGTATGAGCTTTTTAATAAGGTAAAGGACAGAGATTATCTTATGGAAGCTGTAAACGACCTATATAATGATATTAGAAGACTGGAAAAGATGAATCCATATGCTGCTGTGAATTATATCAGGAAGGCTATGGGATATGATGAATATATGAAAACCTTCGCCGAAGAACGAGGTATAGATTATTCTGATATAATAAATGAGCTGGATGAAGTTCAATCAATTGCAATAGAATGTCAAGACTATCAGGAGTTCTTCCAAAGGATCAAGCTGTATCAGGAGTTGTCTCAGGAAACCTCTGATAATGATAGAAATAAGTTTGCTGGGGTTCAATTAATGACATTTCATAGTGCGAAAGGTCTGGAATTTACAGATGTTCATATAATTGACGTAGTAGATGGTATTATCCCTCATAAGAAATCGAGATCAGATAGAGAGATAGAAGAAGAACGTCGTATGTTATATGTTGGTATGACCCGTAGTATGAAAAACTTATATATTTATGTACCTCAGTCCATGGATGAAAAAGCTGTTAAACCTTCTAAGTTTTTGTGATATCATGGTGTATGGGCGTATCAGCCTGTGAATACATTTTAGGAGACCGATTATGAATCTATCAGAAATACGTTTAAATATAGATAAAATAGATAAAGAATTACAAGATGCATTTATTCGACGCATGGAATTATCCGACAATGTTGCAGAGCTAAAGATAGAAACAGGTGATGTTATATATAAGCCTGAAAGAGAAGCAGAAATAGTAGAGAAGCTTTCAGCTGAGGTGGATGAATCCATAAGAGCTGAATATATAACATTTATTCGTACTATCATTGGTACAAGTCGTATGTATCAATATAAGAAGGTACTGGATGTAAAATGTAACGGCGACTTAAATCAGTTTAGAAATCTTGTTACATTTTCAGAAGATGTAAATGTATTGCCTGAACATAATAGAACTACTATTTCTTTTGGATGTAATGACTCAACACTTAGCTTTGCTGCTGTGATGTCTATAATCAATGATTATGGAATTGAAGTATGTGATATAGCATCAGGTTATACAGCAGTGTTAGGTGGTAATCTGTATGATCCACGTATTCAGACTTTATGTTATCAGTTAATGAATGAAACGAATGATTTTAAAATACTTGGTAGTAATATAGCATGATAAAATTCTTAAAATATCTAAAACCTTATATAAAAGAGTGTATTCTGGCTCCTGTTTTCAAAATGCTTGAAGCAACATTTGAACTATTGGTCCCATTAGTTGTAGCGGCTATGGTGGATAAGGGGATTAATGGTTCAAATAAAACTATGGTGCTTTCTTACGGAGGACTTCTTATTATCCTTGCCATAGTTGGACTTACTGCTTCAATTACAGCTCAGTATTTCTCTGCTAAAGCTGCTACTAAATTTGGGCAGGAAGTAAGGTACGATCTTTTTAATCATATCAATGTTTTATCTTTTAATGATCAGGATAGGACTGGTACTTCCACATTGATCACAAGAATGACAAGTGATGTAACCCAGATGCAGACTGGTGTAAATATGGTCCTCAGATTATTCCTACGTTCACCCTTCATAGTTTTTGGAGCTATTTTTATGGCATCAAGGGTAAGCAGAGATTTCTTAGGAATATTTTCATCTATTGTTGGTATTCTTTTTGTTGTTGTATTTGCGGTTATTCTGATTTCTATTCCCCTGATTAAGAAGGTTCAGCAAAAACTGGATTTAGTCACACTGCACACCAGAGAGAATCTGGTTGGTGTAAGGGTTGTCAGAGCATTTAACAGACAGGATGAAGAGAGAGAAGAATTCATTTCGACTGTTAAGAGTCATACCAGAATGCAGCTTATAGTTGGTTCCATATCATCAATTCTGAATCCGGCTACTTTTGTTATTATTAATTTCGGAATTGTAGTGGTTCTATATTCTGGTGGTGTAGCTGTATACGATGGCCGTCTTGCGACAGGTGATGTTATAGCCCTTGTTGAATATATGTCTATGATCCTGGTGGAATTGATCAAGCTGGCTAATTTTATCATTACAGTATCTAAAATGTTTGCCGGTGCCAGAAGAGTATCCAGGATATTTGATATTAAAACTGATATGGAATTTCCTTCTGAAACAAAGGGTGAGCCTGGAAAATGTTCTGTAGTTTTTGATCATGTTTCAATGAGATATGTTGATGCATCGGATGATTGCATAAGTGATATAAGCTTTAGTGCGAAAGCTGGGGAAACTATTGGAATCATAGGAGGTACCGGTTCTGGTAAATCAAGTCTTGTAAGTCTGATCCCGAGATTTTATGATACCTCATCTGGAAATATTACTATAGACGGCATAGATATTAAGGATTATTCGAGAGAAGATATCCGTGGAAAAGTAAGTTATGTACCACAGAAGGCTGTTTTATTCAAGGGTACCATAGCTGAAAATCTGAGATGGGGTAATAAGGACGCTTCAGATGAAGAATTATTACGAGCTCTTGATCTGTCACAGGCCAGAGAATTCGTGGATAAGAAGGAAGGCGGTATGAACTTCTCCCTTAGTCAGGGAGCTAAGAATCTGTCAGGTGGTCAGAAACAGAGGCTTACTATTGCCAGAGCTTTCGTTAAGAACTCCGATATTATGGTCTTTGACGATAGTTCATCTGCCCTTGATTTCGCAACAGATGCAAAGCTTAGAAACTGTATCAATTCAATAAAAGAAGATAAGATTATATTTATTGTCAGCCAGAGGGCATCATCTATCATGCATGCTGACAAGATTCTTGTATTAGATAAGGGAATCCTGGTAGGACAGGGTACACATGATGAACTGCTTGCCACATGTGATATCTATAAGGAAATATGCCTCTCCCAGATGAATGAAACGGAGGTGGCATCATGAAGTTAATGAAGTACCTCAAAAAATACATGGTCCTGATCATTATTTCATTCCTTCTATCAATAGTATTAGTATATCTGCAGGTGAAGCTTCCTCAGCTGATAGGAAATGCAATTGATGCCATAATTGGTGAGGGTAATTGGAACAAACGTGCTCTTGTTCAAACTATCACAGATACTAGTGGCTATGTGATCATAATAGCTGTTATTCAGTTTGTTATTAATATTATCAATACTATTATTAGCCAGGGTGTAGTTAAAAATCTTAGAATAAAGGCTTTTA
>JAEEGL012538414.1_pt1 | contig 11435 bp, 2 predicted proteins | sample 9134231 | NCBI WGS metagenome assembly JAEEGL01 (sample SAMN16246548, study PRJNA631951) | gut metagenome | biome: gut microbiome; feature: rumen; material: fiber-attached | host: Bos | place: Iran: Karaj | collected 2018-10
CTACTACTTCGAACCCACCAAAAACCACCTCCATTATCTCAAACCCGTTGTCGTCCTCGCCAGCCGCGGTTCCTTCAGCGCCACCAACAACTTCGTGTCGATCATGAAGGGGCTTGACCAGGTCACCATCGTCGGCGACACTACGGGTGGCGGCTGCGGCCTACCCTTCACCAGCGAACTGCCCAACGGCTGGCGTGTGCGCTTCTCGTCGTGCCCCGTGATGGACGCCCAGGGACGGCTCACGGAGTTCGGCGTGGCGCCTGACGTGCGCATCGACATGGACGAGAACGACCGCTCGCACGACGCCATCCTCGACGCCGCCATCACCCTCCTCACCAACACACACTAACCCCCTCTTTTTCAAACAACAAAAACAACACTGAACAACTTTTATTTTTTATAAACAACAGATAAATCTGATTTCTCTGAGGGCATCTGCGACAACTCCTAATTCCTAAAAATGTTGTTTCTGTTGTTCAACGTTGATCAAGTTGTTCAAGTTGTTTGAATATGGACCGCGGCAGCCATTCGCGTAATTTGGTTGAATAGAAAAAGGAGTGCGGATGCCAAATTAGTTTAATTCGCGTAATTCGTAGTTTTTCAAAGGGGCGCGGCAGCCATTGTCATTATTGTACTTATTGTTTTCCTTTTATCTTTTTTTCCTTTTATCTTTTTTTCCTTTTTAGTTGTTTTGTGTGGTGCAGTGTGTTTTTTTTGCTGATTTTTCTTGCAGGTTGCAAAATAAGTAGTACTTTTGCGTCAGAATAGTTGACAACATTATAATGAATAGGTGGAAGGAAAGGGAAGGAGTATCCTGTGGTTTTGACTAAGTGTGAAATCGCTGTATACAAACTTCACCACTTTTTACCCGTTCGCGTCTCTGACGCGATGGCCGCAAAACACCACCTATTCCGCTGAAAAAGAACAATTTAAGCACGATACGAAATATATATATTTTATTAAATTGTGATTTTTATGAAACAGAAACTAACAACTTTGTTGTTCGGCCTGCTCTTAGCAGTGGGCTGGACCAGTAGTGCGTTTGCCCAAGAGGCCACTTACAAAGCCTCGGACATCAAGTCGTGGACTTACGACTGGGTGGACGCAAGTGGCGTAACTCAAACGAGTTATTACATCGACCAGGAGACCGGTCAGGCCGATCAGGTGACCAATCCCTACCAGATGTACGGAATGCTGAGGTCCATCTACATGGACAAGCGCTTCCCTGGCCCCACCTACGCAGGCTATGCCAATAACGGCACTACCCGCCAGCGCGAGGTGTACTACGGTGACATTGCCGGCGGCTGGAGCATCAGCAACACCGCTGTTGGTGACATCACCATTACTGCCAATAGTGGTTATGTCAGAATCTATTCTATCACCCTGTATGATGAGAATGACAATCCAATTTCAGGCCAAACCTGGACTTGCCCTCAAAACACTTCAACGACGGTGAGCGGCATGGGTATGCCTGCCACATGGCAAAAAGTTGGAAATTGGTCTCATAATAATAATAATAACTACATGTCTTTCACTAATGGCAACGGTTCTCTCGTCATTCCCGCAAGTGATTTGGGTGGCAGGACTGCTGTTCGTGTGGATGTAGTTTGCAGCAGATCAGCTGGTGGAAGCTCTTTCTCTGGTGATTACAAGATAAAAGTCAACGATGAATTCCAATACTTCACCAATCAGACTCAAATCACCAAGAGCTGGAATGTCGTCGGCACAACTAGCACGACCCAGTACCAGCCCACCTATGAGGGTTACACCGCAATCGTTGTAGCTGTGAAGGACACAACAAATCTCCCTACCGAGATGCCTAGCCCCCTTGATCCTACTAATAGTACCGCCACAAACCTGTTGTTGAATTCCAAAGCAGATATTATAGACTATTTCACCAAGAATGTAGTATATATGAAGTTGCTGACTGATGGTCTGCGCATCGGTAGTGACAGTGACTACAGCCGTGGTACCGTGTTCAGTTGCGATGGCCGTTACAACAAGTTCTTCTTCCTGAGCAAGGGCCAAGCCCGCCAGAAGGATACTAATTATGTAATCAACTACCAGGCCACTTATGGCTTACTGGGTGAATTAGGCCCCTTCAAACAAATGTTTGAGGAATTCAGCCCCACCTCGGGAGAGCAGAATTCTCAGATCACCGACTTCTACAGCAAGATGATGGAGGGTAGCGTGTACAACGTAGTTCACGACTGCGCTTCGGTTATCCAGATGGGTCACCAGTTCTCTATGTCGGGTAATGCCGGCGTTGAGCATTTCCCCCTGTCGGGTCTTAACTTCTTTATCCCTGACTACCGCTTGAAATATTGGGCCGACGGCAGTAACGACGGCCGCGACATGAATCCCACTTCAACCTCAGGTTGGCGTACTCACTATGCCCAGTACAACCAGGATTACGCTCCCAAGGTTGGTATCTACAAAATTACCCTTAGGGCCGAGGCTGAAATGATTGCAGCCGCCGACACCACCCACCAACCTGGCAACCGCAACTACAAGGTGACCCTGAACTGGGTATCCTCGCTGAACGAGATGTCAGGCCACACGGTGCCCCAGATCTATACGGTTTACTATTATGATGAGAATGGCCAGAGGCAGAAACTCGTTGTCGAGGGTCAGACCAACACCGATGCCGAGACCGGCAACACAACCCTTACCTACTACGTTGAGCAGCGCCAGCACAGTTACACCATCGACTACATCGTGATGGGTACGCCCGATGACAACGATCATCCCGCATTCATCGCTTGGAGTAACGTGGACGGCGTGACCATTCCCGGTTGGGACGACTTCCTGGCATTGAGCAAGGACCACCACGAGAGTGACTTCATCGTCAGCGACATGGCCAACTGGTACCGCAACTTCATGCTCGTGGACAACGACATCTTTAACGGCTTGACCGTAACCAACGTCAGCGAGGGCATGAACACCTTCAACATCTACCGCTACAACAACAAGGACGCTTCCGAGAAGAAGGTCGCCATCCTGAGTTTTGACAATCCCACGGCCGAGAGGGTACACTACACCGTGACCTATGACGACGAGGGTAACAACGGTGAACTGGAGGACCAGATGATCCTTGAGAAACCCAAGTATCAGCGCTCGACCATGGGTATCCCCGATGAGGGTTACGTGCGCGTCGTGGGCAATGGTGACATCGTGATCCAACCCAGCAGTTATGACGTGAACTTCAAGTCCATCACGGTGAAGAACAACGGCTCTACCATCGCTAGTTGGAACTACAACCAGAGCAACCTGCCCAACGGTTGGGGCGTATCTCCCGGCTCGGTATGGGAGCCCTACACCGTGACCAGTACAGGCGATAAGGTTTACTACCTCGAGGGTGGTGGCTACATCTACATTCCTAACATCCTGAACAACAGCAACAACACCAACGTGACCGTTGAGATTGTGGCTTACGGTGACGGTGCCTCTCATGCTAACATCGCCGTTAACGACCACAAGCAGGCTATCGCCAACAACACGGCTGCAACCTACACATGGAACGTTTCGGGCACCCGTGGCGGCGACCGTGCCACCACCTATGAGAAGGTGACCAGCGCTGACCAACTCGTTACCGGCAAGAAGTACATCTTCGTTTACGAGAACGGCAGCAACTCCTATGCTATGGGTTCATACTCCAACGGAAGTGATGCTTCTGCAGTAGCAGTAGCCCTCAATGGCAATACCGTCGACGTTAATGATAATATCATGCAATTCACATTGGGTTCAGCAGACGGTTATTACACTTTCACAAAGCCCAATAATGGTGGATTGCTGGGACTCACTAGCAGTTGGGGCACCTACTACTTCACGACAAATGGTAGTTACTACAGGTGGAATGTTACTGGCAACAGTAATGGTTACATTACCAATAATGCCAACGCTACCGATTACTATATTAAGTATAATACAAACTATGGTTTCCATCTCGGTCAGAACACCTCAACTCCCAATGCGGTTCTGTATGTAGAGAAAGAGACTACTCCGCAACCCGTTGAGGGCGGCCTGCTGCGCCTGGGTCACCTGCACATCGTGGACCAGTTGAAGGAGGCTATTCCTACCGACAACAGCCATCCCAACAACTACACCTACGTGCTGAGGTATCAGCCCACCGACCCGAACGAGGCCAAGAGCAGTGGTACTGTAACCTTCAACATCGAGAAGACCGCTGCCAAGGTGAACGGCTTCTACACCAAGGAAGAGGTCGACGCCGACACCTTCGAGCCGCTGCTGACCTTGGACATACTCAAGGCTGACGTCAGCATGGACCTCAGGGAGAGCAATCCTAACGTCCTGTATCAGCAGATTCAGGGTAAGGAGAACGGAATTCCCGAACTCGGTAAAGACTACCTGACCCAACTCGGTAAGATGGGTACCAGTGACCGTTACATGGAGATGCTCGAGACCTCGCCCAACTTTGAGCAGGTTTACGAGGCCGACATCCACCACTACTTCGACCACAGCGTGCCCCTGCTGCAGGGTACCTACAACCAGGATTACTTCACCTACGCTCCCTCGGTTTCGACTTGGGGTCTTGACCGCCGCTACTACGAGACCGACGGCCTGGACAACACCTATGGTGCTCCCTACTTCAAGACCGGTGTCGGCAAGGTTGAGGTATCTCAAGCACTTGCCCAGAAGCAGATGAAGCAAGTAGCCACTGAGAACGGCGGAACAACATGGATTCCCAACCCGTCCACTAGTTGGACCGAGGGTGACGTGGAAGGCGCTCAGGCCTACACGCTCTACTTCCTCTCCACCAGTGCCGAGGGCTTACTGCCCAGCGCAGCCGTCTCGAACATTCCCTACGAGCCCTACATGTTCCGCGTGTTCGTAGAGAGTGCAAGCGGCAAACTCCGCGCGTTTGAGCCCGTCATGTACACCGATCCTAACACGGGCGCTCAAACCCAGATCGGTCTGAAGGACGGTGGTCCCATCACCGGCAAGTACTGCCTTGGCAGTTACGACATCAACAGCGGTACCTGGACCTGGGACGGCGAGTCGGAGAGCATCATGTTCAGCAAGGGCATCAGCAACGATGCACCCACCGCTAACAATCCCGGCTGGAACGGCAACATGAAGTATGGTGCCGCCACCGACATCACCGACCTGAAGGTTTACGTGCGCTTCTACTACATGGTACAGGGTTGGAACAATCGCGATGACGGTCCCGCCCGTCCCGCCAACGGTTCCGAGTCACGTGGCCAGGATCCCGGCAGCGACACCGGTATCTTCGATATCTTCGGCACTGCCACTGGCGAGGTGGTAAGTACGACTTACTACAACGCTCAGGGTATCCAGAGCGACAAGCCCTTCGATGGTCTGAACATCGTGGTAACCCGTTACAGCAACGGTACCACTAGCACCACCAAGGTGATTCGCTAAACCAAGGATTTAGGTTCCGGGCGCCAACTCTGGCGCCTGGAATCCAAAACCCAAAGACTAGTAACTAGGAACTAGGGACTAGCAACTAAACAGAACATTTATTCATAACCACAGATAATAAGAAATGTAAGCCAATGGGCCCGCTGCTGAAGCGCGCCCATTGTTTTTATCCCTACCAAACAACCACTCTCTTGGGGCAGGGCATCCGCACTCGGCTTTCAAACAACTTGAACAACGTTGAACAACAGGAACAACTTCTCTTTTGGGCGTCCGCGTTCTCTTTTTTTGCCGGCGAATTATGCGGATTATACGAATTGGGGCATCCGCACCCCTTCCTCAAACAACTTGAACAACAATGAACAACACAAACAACTTCTCTTTTGGGCATCCGCGTTCTTGGGACCACGCTAAGTCGCCAAGCCGCTAAGATATTTTGATTGCTAGTAAGGGTTCGCAAGAAATCTAATTAATTTATGGGAACGATATTGCAGTTGACCTTGCTATGAAATGACGTCACGTTTGACCGTGCTGCGCACGGGAAATTTTTCAAATTAATTATTGAAATAAAAATTTGTTTAATTTCCCGCCCGTAGGGCGGTCAATTAGGGGCGGCTTGGCATGAGTGTAATTCGTGCCTATGGATGCGGATGCCTATTATCCATCTAATCCGCATAATTCGCCGACAGAAAAGCAGGGACGCGGATGCCTATTATCCATCTAATCCGCTTAATTCGCCGACAGAAATACAGCGATCGTGGGGGATCACGCTAAGTCGCAAAGTCGCTAAGATTTATTGATTGCTCGCAAGGGCTCGCAAGAAATCTAAAAATAATTCTCTTTTAATTTCCCGAAACTGGGAGGGAAATGACTGGTCCTTGCTGTTTGTTCCTACAGTAAATGATAGTTTTTTGTTGAAAAAGCCTCCGTTTGCCTTTGACATACGGAAAAGATATTATATTTGCAGAAATAATTCAAGTATTTGCAAGAACTCGTATATGAAGCCGACGAGTGAATCTGTAGGTAGGCAATTATCATAACCGACCCGTTGCCCCACTCGTGTAAACAAGCCCACTTACGGTGAAAACGCATGACTGTGGAAATTGAGATGCAGAGGATGACTGACATGCAATGTACTTGTGGATAAGGATAAAGTCGATTATACATTTCTTGATTATTAATTTTTTATATTGTACAGTATGAAAAAGAAACTTACAACCCTATTGTTCGGCCTGCTCCTGGCAGTGGGCTGGACCGGTAGTGCTTGGGCGCAATCTGTTGTGAAGCCCAAAAGTTACTATGACGGGCTCACCTACTCGTGGAGCAATCCCGTGACTGGTGAGTCGGGGACTGATGTTCCCTCGACCGAGATCGCAACCGATCCCTACCAGATGTACGAACTACTGAGGTTCGTGTATATGGACAAACGCTTCCCCGGCCCCTTCTACAGCGCCTATACCGCCAATAATGTGCGCGAGCGCAAGGTATATTATGGCGGCATCGACGGTGGTTGGGATATTCCTAGTCACACTGCTTCCGCAATGGGCAACATCACCATCACACCAAGCAATGACGATGTCGGTTTCCAGTCCATTGTAGTAAGAGACGGCAACCAGGTGATTACCAGTTGGTCTTCTTCATCCGACGGCACGTCCCTCCCGTCTGGATGGTCAGGCACCATGAACTTTAATAATGGTCTTATTAATGATTATTACTACACCAATGGCAGCATTGTGATTTCCAGCAGTTTACTGGCTGGCCACAATAGTGTGCAGGTTGTCATTAATGCACGAGAGTTCTCTTTTTTGGGCATTGGCGCACGTTCCATTTCAGTGAATGGGAGTAGCCAAAGTGTGTCGACTTCTTATACTGACCACACATGGACGGTTAACAGTACTGAGCAAAACGACGATAATTACTACACCCCCAACGAGGAGGGCTACACCGTGCTGCTTGTTTCAGTAAAGAACAATACCGTAGTCGGCCCGAAGCAGTATAATCAGTACGATGCGAACAACTGGATGAACATCTTTACCTCCAAGGAGGAGGTCATCGAGTATCTCACTAATAACGTTGAATCGATCCAGTTGCTGACCGACGGTCTGCGCATCGGTGAAGGTATGTCGGCCGGTACCGTGTTCAACTGCACGGGAACCTATAACAAGTTCTTCTTCCTGGGCAAGGGTCAGGCACGCGAGAAAGCCGACGAGGTTCTCGCCTTGCAGGAACAATATGGCTTGATGGGTGAGCGCGTACCCTTCAAGGAGATGTTTGAGGAGTTCAGTCCCACCGGAGGCAGCGAGGGTGACGAGATCAACGACTTCTACATCGAGATGATGGACGGCAAGGTTTATGATGTGGTGCATGACTGCGCGTCGGTGATTGATAACGCCCACCAGTTCTCAATGTCGGGCAACGCGGGCACACAGGCCTACGCCATGTCGGATATGAACTTCTTTATCCCCGACTACCGTCTGAAGTATTGGGTAGATAATGAGTACCTGATTCATTACACCAACGGAAACACGGCGGGTCCGTTCTCGGTTGATGGCCGCATTATGAACCCGTATAGGAATATTAATGGTCAAGTGCTTGTCAATGGAATGAATGTGCCGAGTTTCATGGTCAACTACGCTCAGTATAACAAGGATTATGCTCCCAAGGTGGGCCTCTACACGATCCACCTCGATGCGGAAGCCGAGCCGACGAGCACCGAGCACGTTTATCAGGTGAACCTCGACTGGACCTCGTCGCTGGACGAGATGTCGGGTGGTACCGTTCCTCAGGAGTACACCGTCTTTATCGTGCTGACCGACTCGGTGGGTAACCAGCAGTTGGACACCCTGACGGTGACGAACAGCACCCACTATGACTACACCGTGCCGCAGCACGAGCACAGTTACACCATCACCTATCAGGTGAAGGGTCGCCCCACTGATAGCGACCATCCCGGATTCATTGCGTGGAGTAACATGGACGCCGTGGTCATCCCCGGCTGGAACGATTTCCTGTCGCTGGCAATGGAGCACTACGAGAGCGATTTCGACGTGCCCAATGTGACCAACTGGTACCGCAACTTCATGGCGATTGACAACGAGAACGAGGAGAACGCGTTGACCACCACCCGCATAGATAATGGCGAGAACGAGTACACGCTGTGGCGCTACGACTTCAACAAGCCCGAGCCCAAGACCAAGGTCGCCACGCTGAACTTCGAGGTGAAGAACAACGGCCAGACCGTGGATTACTCCGTGGCTTATGAGAACCAGGAGATTGAGCCCGTTCCCAGTGCCGCTAACAGCAAGTACACCCGTCATGCGATGGGCGTTGAGGACAACGGTACGCTGAGCGTTAAGGGTAATGGTGACATCGTGATCCAGCCCAGCAGTTACGACGTGAACTTCTTCTCCATCACCGTGACCAGTGGTAACACCGCTATCACCAGTTGGAATGCTAATCAGACCATTGAGTCCCGTGGTTGGGAGTTAACCAATGGCTCATTCATGGCTAAGGATCCCGGCACTAACTATTACTACCTGGAGGGTGGCGGTTACATCCGCATCCCCGCAAGCGTATTGAACGGCAACACCAATGTGAATGTTGTCATCAATGCTTCCCGTGACGCCGGTAAGACTGCTTGGATTGCCGTCAACGAGGATAGGCAGGTGATGACCAACACCGAGGCTGCCAACTACACCTGGAACAACGTCAACACCACTGCATCCACCCGTGCGCTCAGTGATTCTTATATTAAGGTAACCAGTGCCGCTGACCTTGAGATGGGTGCAAAATACCTCATCGTCTGCGAGAACAATAATGTGGCCTTTAACGGTGCTCTTACCGCGGATCAAGGCAACAATGTCATTAGTGTAAATTACAGCGATGGTGTAATCGAGGCTACTGATGCTCTCAATGCCGCTACGTTTACCATCACTAGATATAGCGATACCCAGTATTATATCCAGAGTGCTAGCGGTTATTACATTGGTTATACTGGTAGTAGTTCAGGTCTGAACTATAGCACAACCACTTCCACATATTACAGAAACAGCATTTCGTTTAACGGCGGAAATGCAGTAATCACCGGAAATGGTGATAGCAATCCCCGTCTGCGTTTCAATAGTGCAACAGGTACCAATAACTATCGTTTCCGCTATTATACCAACACTTCTACTGGCCAGAACATCCAGTTGTATAAGTTTGTTCCTGCAGTCAATGGTATGGTACGTCTGGGTAACCTGCCCATCGTTGACCAGTTCAACGTGCAGATTCCCGCTACCAACGACCACCCGGTACGTTACGCTTATGTGCTCAAGTATGAGTCGCCCGACACCACCATCCTGAGTAGTGTCGCCGAGGTGCCCATCCAGCACACCGGTGCCGACATCGAGGGTTACTACACGCTCAATGAACTGGACAACGATACCGATCCCAGCAACTTCCTGCCCGACGATGTTATCAGCGCCGAGGTTGACATGACGCTGTCGCCCACCAGTGCTCCTTATTACTACACCATCAACAGTAAGAAGAACGGTCTTCCCGCTGACGCTTGGAGCAACTACTTGAGCGTGCTGCAGCGCCGCTCAGCAGGTGACTATCAGGAGATGCAGAGCCGCGCGGGTGGCGTTGACAACCCGCATCTGGGCGAGATCTATCCTGCCGGTGAGCGTCACCTCCTTGACTACCGCGGAATTGTGGCTGAAGCCAAGACCGACTATGTGTCCTATGTACCTATTGTATGGACCACCGGTATTGAACGCCGCTACTATGTGGAAGACTCGCTGCACAACAGTTATGGCGCTCCCGTCTGGGCTGTTCACACCGGTGATGTGCAAATCAGCAACTCGACAACGATTCAGCGTCAAGTTGGTGCAAACGGTGGATGGAATCCCAGCGTGAACTGGTGGGTTACTGAACCCGACAGCGTGGCTTACAGCCTGTACTTCGCCGAGGTATCGGCAACCGGCATCCTGCCCACAGGCAATATCGAATATGAGCCCTACATGTTCCGTGTATGGCTGTATGACGAGAGCGAGTCGCTGCGCAACTACTCATGGTCCTATAATGACAATAATGCGCCCATAGCCATCGTTGATGGCGGCGCTCGTCCCGGCAAGTGGTTCCTGCTCGATACATACATGTGCACCGATGCCGATGACCTTGAGTATCAAAAACTCATCACGAGCGACTATGCCAACAATATGCAGTTCGCTGCCCCGATTAATGGCTTCGCTCCGGAGATTGTGGTACGCTTCTACTACAAGGTGAAGGGTGCTGCCGCTCCCAGCGGTATGCGCGATAGGGATGATGATCCTGTAGGCTATGTTGTCAGGGGTCAAACCGATCCCTCACCCAGCACCGCTGTGACTGAGGTCAACTACATTGGCGAGGTGGTAAGCACGACTTACTACAACGCCCAGGGTATGCAGAGCGACAAGCCCTTCGATGGTCTGAACATCGTGGTAACCCGTTACAGCAACGGCACCACCAGCACCACCAAGGTGATTCGCTAAACCAAGGATTTAGGTTCCGGGCGCCACACTGGCGCCTGGAATCCGAAAACCCAAAGACAAGAAACTAAACAGAACATTTTTTCATAACCACAGTATAAAAAATGTCAACCCAATGGGCCCGCTGCTGAAGCGCGCCCATTGTTTTTATCCCCCTACCAAACAACCTCTCTCTTGGGACACGGCATCCGCACTCGGCTTTCAAACAACTTGAACAACAATGAACAACAGGAACAACTACTTTTTGGGCTGACGCAATCTTGGTCTCACGCTAAGACGCCAAGCCGCTAAGTTTTTTGATTGCTCGCAAGGGCTCGCAAGAAATTAAAACAAATTCTTCTATAATTTCCCGAAATTTGGGGCGGCTTGGTATGAGTGTAATACGGGCCTATGGATGCGGATGCCTATTATCCATTAAATTCGCATAATTCGCCGATAGAAAAGCAGGGACGCGGATGCCTAAAAAAGAAGTTGTTTGTGTTGTTCATTGTTGTTCAAGTTGTTTGAAAGCCGAGTGCGGATGCC
>JAEEGL012788097.1_pt1 | contig 11435 bp, 6 predicted proteins | sample 9134231 | NCBI WGS metagenome assembly JAEEGL01 (sample SAMN16246548, study PRJNA631951) | gut metagenome | biome: gut microbiome; feature: rumen; material: fiber-attached | host: Bos | place: Iran: Karaj | collected 2018-10
AAATATGAAATTGTTGTTTTTACTGCATCATTGTCAAAATATGCAGATCCACTTTTAGATATTATTGATAAAAAAGGTTATTGTCCTTTTAGATTATTTAGAGAACATTGTACTTTAATTAATACTTCTTTTGTTAAAGATTTAAAAAGATTAGGAAGAGATTTAAAAGATATTATTATTGTTGATAATTCTCCTATTTCTTATGCCTTAAATCCTGAAAATGGAATACCAATTTTAAGTTGGTTTGATGATAAAAATGATAGAGAGTTATATAATATTACTCCTATTTTGGAATTTTTAGCTAATGTTGATGATGTTAGGGAATATATTAGAAAATTTGTTGTTGAAAATAAAATTAATTATAAGAAAGTTATGAATGATATTTGTTTAATTAATAATAGTATTGGTAAAAAGTACAATAATAAAAATTTATGTAGACAAGATATTCAACAAGTTAATATTAATATTATTAATAATGAAATTACTAATATTATTTGTAATAGTAATGAGAGTGTTCAAAAGAGTAATATGGAAAATGATAATTTGAAAAATAGGAATAGTAAAGTAAAAAACAATAATTTTAAGTTAAATAATAATTATAATAATAATGATAATAATAATATTAATAGTAATAATATTAGTAATAATAAAAGTAATAATATAAAAAATAATAATAGTGATGATAATATAGAACAAAATTATAATAAAGAAAATAATTACAAAAATATATTTAATTATAATAAAAAATATAATAATAGTCTTAGATTATATCATCCTAAAAATGTCAAAAATAGTTTTCAATTTTCTCAAACTACAACACATAATGCAAATAATTTTCTAAATAAATATAATATTCAAAATATAAATACAATGAGACCTTATAATTTAAGTAATATAAACCAAAATCAAAATAATCAAATTAATTTAGTTGATATTGATTTTAATAAAACAAATAAGAAAAAAAGTCAAATTAAATATTCAAATTATATTTTAAAAAAATCATATAATAATACAAATAATTTCCTTCATTCAACATCAACACAAGAAATAAATAAAGGAATAAAAAAAGGAAATAAAACTTTTTTACATATAGAACCTAATTATATTAAAAATTATCATGTAAAAAGCTTATCATATAATTTTGATATTTCAAATTCAAGACCAAAAAGTACTAATAAAAGATTAATGAATAAAGAAAAAAAAAAGTTAAAAAATTTAAAATCTGAATTAAATGAAATTTTGCAAAGAAAAAGTAAAAGTAAAAGTTCTAGACCAGTTGATTTAAAAGTAGTATATAAATATAATGGTCAAAATTCAGCAAATATTTCAAATGGATTTAATAATTATTCCAGTAAAATAATAAAAGATAAATTTTCAAAAAAATATAAATAATAATATATTTTTACTTATAAATAATAAATATATATTAGATTTTTAAGTTAATAAAATTAATTAATATTCAAATATTTATTATAGATGATTACATTTGAAAACTATTCTTTATTTAATTATTGAATTAACATTCATAAAAATATAATTTTAATTCAAAAAAATTATTTAATAAAAAAACAAATTTTTTTTAAAGTTATAACGAATTAAAAGAACAATTTATTATATTTCTCAAAATTTTTTAATAAAAATTATTCTCATGCATATAAAAATATTTTTTTTGAAATATATTTTTTTAACAAATTCACTATATTTGTAATCCATATAGTAATATAAATTTTATATAATAATATATAAGAAAATTAAACCTTACACACATATTTACTAAATATATAATATTTTTTTACTCATATCTCAAATTTCAAATATTATCTGAATTTTATATCTAATTATTATTATAATAAATACAATCATTAATTATATTAATTAATTTTTTTATCATTTGGATTCTTTATCTTCTTTATTATTGTTATTTTCATTTTCATTTTCATTTTCACTAATACTTATATCAATACTATGAAAATCATCATCTTTTTCTGTTATTTTTGATTGTTTAAGAAATTTATTTTTTAATGAAACAACTTTTTTATAAGATTTGTATTTTAAAAAACTAGTATTCATATTTTTAGAAACTTGTTTGAATAATTGTTCATCACTAGGTGAATAATCTTTAGAAAAATAATTATGTGATTTTCTTTTCAAAATACTTTTTTGACCATTATTTAAAATATTGAAATTATTAAATTCAACAATATACTTACCAATATTATTTCCTTGTGAAATAAAATCTTTAATATTATTAGTAATTTTAATTTGTAAATCTTGTAATTTTTCTAAATTAATATGTAAATTATCTAATGACTCACAAGATTTTTCAAAATTAACTAAATTTTCACTAATTTTTTTTTCAACTGTAATTAATAAATCATCAACTGGGATTGTAAATATATCTGCAATTTTATCATTATTTCTAAAATTTTTAATATGTCTATTTAACATTAAAATATATATTGATATTTTTTTACAACATAAAACTCTAATTTCTTTATTTTCTGTTTCAATTATTTGATATTTATTTCTTCTTAATTTTAAAAAAAGTAAAATAACATTTGCAGCTTTATATTCATTATTTTCAGGAGAATATAATTTTGTCATTTTTAAAAATACTTTTTTTTCAGATTCTTTCATAATAGTAAATTTCGTAATATTTTGAAGAATAAAAGACATAATAAGATATAATAACAAAATTAAAACTAAAGTAATAAATCTAGAAATAATAGTTTTTGGGTAATAATCTCCAAAAGCGACACCAAAAGCACACATACATATTAACCATAAAACATTTATTACAGATATAAAACTTAATTCATAATTTTCTTTATAAGATTTAAAATATAAAAAAGTACCAAATTCAAAAGTTCTTAAAAGGAAAATAGAAATAATTACTGTTGTTATTAAAATAAAAAGACTTTGTAAAAAAGGATTATCTCTTAATCTACCTCTAAATGAAAATAAATATCCATTTTTAACTGAAAAATTTTTACTAATTGAATGAGACAATAATGTTCCAAATTTTGAATGACCAATATTTAAAATATTAATAATATAAATTTTTGAAAAATTTAATAAAAAAAAAATATCAATTAAAAAAATTGGATAAATACAATCTTTTTGTCTAACAACAAATATTGGATTTATAAAAGGAGGATAACATAATGAACAAATAATAATAATTATTATTCTTTTTTTTAAAGATTGCAAAGTAAGATGATATTTTTGTATCAAATATTCTTTAATTAATAATAAAATAAACATTATAATAGAAGTTACTATTGATATTATTCTTAAACAATTTTCAAAATTTGATAATTTTCTATTTACTAATTGTTTTAATGAATCTTCATGATTATATTTTTGGGCATTTAATAATTTCATTTTTTTATATGATTTTTCTTTATTAATAATATTATCAATAAAACCACAAATTAAATTTATAGAATTTAAAATTGAAACAGTAAAATGGATTTTACTTATTAAATCAACACTTTGTCCTTCTTTAGTTTTTTTTTCAAAATTTTCTAAGATATCAAATAAATATTTTGGATTTATCATTTTTTTAGAATCAAAAGGATCTTCTTCATTATTTTGTTTTTTAAAATGTTTTATGTTATTTCTAGAATAATATTTTGTATTTATTTCTTTTTCAAATTTTTTCTTTATTATTGATAATCCATTTCTATTTGTATTATTGTTTATTTTCTTTTCATTTTCAAAAAAAGAACCAAATATACTTGATTTATTTTTTCTTTTTAAATTAAATCCTTTTATATCATTTCCCAAAAATAAATTTTTTGGATCTAAATACATCATACTTGAAGCATTGTTTGATTGTAAATTATATTTCTGAGTTTGTTCTACAATTTGAATACCAATATTAGAATTTTGATTATTATTATTATCATATTCCATCAAAAATTAATTAAAAGTTTAAAAAATATTAAAATATGAATATTTATTTTTTCTTCTTCTCAAAATTCATTTAATATAATATTTGTATAAAAAAATGAAAAAAAATTATAAAAAAATATTGTTATATAATAATAAATATAGAATATTATATAAACCTCCAATAAAAATATAAAAATCCATTTAATAAATAAAAAATAAACTTTAAAAACTAAAAAAAAAATTTATATTATATTCCTTTCCCAAAAACTAATATCAAAAAAAAAAAAATCTGATATAAAAAAGCGAAAAGAAAAAAAAATAAAAAAATGAAAAGAAAAAAAATCAAAAAAAAAAAAAAAAACCAAAAAAAACAAAAAAAAAAAAAAAAACCCAAATAAAAAAAATATTATGCAGCTAAATCAGTCATACTTTCATTATTTTGAACTCTCCTAATAGCTTCAGCAATTAAAAGTGCAACAGAAATCCTTTCAATTTTATCACATTCTTTACTCTTATTCTCAGGTATAGTATTAGTAACAATAACTTTCTTTAAAACACTATTCTTAATTTTTTCAAGAGCTAATCCATTAAATAAACCATGAGTAGCAAAACAATAAACATTTTCAGCTCCATTATCTTTTAAGCATTGAGCAGCAAGACAAAGTGTATTCCCAGTATCAATTAAATCATCAACAATAATACAATCACACCCTTTAACATCACCTACTAAATCCATTTTACTAATCTCATTAGGTCTTTTTCTTTCTTTAATAATAATAGTAGTACCAATATTTTTATTCCCAGTTTTTTCCATAAGTAACTCAGCAAAAGCTTTAGCTCTATGTACACCTCCATGATCAGGAGAAACAATCATTAATTTATTATAATCACTAATTAAATTTTTTTTAATTAAATATTTAACCATAAGAGGTATAGATTTTAAATTATCAACTGCAATAGTAGGTTCAAAAAATCCTTGTATTTGACCACAATGTAAATCAACACACATACATCTATCAACACCAACAGCTTCTAATAATTTAGCAACATCTGCAGCTGAAATTGGTGTTAATTTCTTTTGTTTTCTATCAGATCTACCATAACCATAATATGGTATTACTGCTGTTATACTTTTTGCACTTGCTCTTCTCATTGTTCCAATTGTTAATAGTAATTCCATTAAATTTTCATTTACTGGTGTTGATGTTGGTTGAATTATATAACAATTTTTACCTCTTACACTTTCTAATAAATGAATGTTACATTCACCATCTGAATAATGATTTGATATACTTTTTGATAATGTTAAACCTAAACTTTTTGCTACTTCTTCTGATAATGCGTGATTTGCATTTCCTGAAAATATTGAAAGTTTTGATTTGTTTAATGGTATACAGTTTTTACTACGAAGAAATGGATCTATTTGATGAGTTGATAAGATTGTTGGGATTGATGATGGGTTTATATATGAGAGAAGAGTGTTTATACCAAAGAGACTTAAGGATGAAAGGATGAAAGTGTATTTTGGAGATGAGAACATTTGTTTTTTTTTTTTTTTTTATTATTTTATTTTTTTTTTGTTTTTTTTTTTTTTTTTTATTTTTTTTTTAAGGTTTTTTAAATGTAAAAATAGAGAAAATGTTTTAAATTTGGAATATAAATTTTTTTTAATGAATTATTTTTTATTTTTATTTCTTTTTATAATATTTTTTTTATATTTTTTAATTTTTTTAAATATGGATAAATTTGAAAAAATAAAAGTAATGAAAAATATTTCAAAATTAAAAAAAAAAAGAACAAATTCTGAAACAGAATCATTAAATACATCAAGTAGTCATTCATTATCATTTATACAATGTGGTGATGGTAAATTAAAAAGATTAAGAAATAAAACTTCATATAAAGAAATTTATTTAGAACATTTAAATTTTACGCCAAATGAAATTCCCTTTTATAAAGAAAGAAATTTAAGTTTTATTAATATTAATAATAATAAAAATTTTGATTTGAATAAAACTACAAATTCGTTTTATTCAAATCCTTCAAGAAAAAATTTAAAAAGTCAAAGTTTTCTTGATAATATTATCCCATTAAGTAATTTTAATAAAATAAAGAAAAAAAGGAAAGATGAAAAATTATTATTTGACAATCTATCATTTAATAAAAAAATAAATAATGATAATATCAAAAGTGATAATTTTGAAAATAGAATTAAAGAATTTAAAATAATAGACAATAAAAATATTGATTTATCAAAAATTGGAAATATAAAAAATAAAATTGATAAAAGGGCAAATTTTTCAAATAAAATTATTGATATTTCAGATTATAAAATTGAAAATGATAATGATGATGAAGAAAAAATAAATCCTGAAATATTTGAAAATTTGGAACAATTATCAATTGAATTAAATGAGCAAATTCAAAATAGTCAAGAAATTGAAATTGATAATGATAAAATTACTATTACTCAAGGAAAAAAGAAATTTAAATTTGAACCAAAAAAAAAGAAAAAAGAAAATTATGATTTGAATGAAAAAAATGAAGAAACAAATAATGAAAATAATTATTTTACATTTCAAAATTCAAAAGTAACATCCAATAATGAAAATGATGAAAAAGACAATAAAAAGCATAATAATAATAATAATAATAATATAAAAAGCCATAACACAAGATATAATGAAGAAGAAGAAAAAAATTTATATTCACTTTCTTGTTCAGATAATAAAAATAAATATAATATCAGTAAAGACAATTCTCCTATTTTAAATCAACAATCAAGAAAGATTTCAATAGTTTTAAATGATTCAGTTTTTAATAATGAAGAAACAAAAGAAAATTTAGATAATATAATAAATAAAAAAGAAATAATTAATTTAGAAAATGAAATAGATTTTAAAATTGAAAGTGAAAATAATAATGTAAACGAGCCCAATATAACCAATAATGGAAATTTAAAAAAAGAAAATATAGAAAATATAAATTCGAATAATAATTTAAATTTAAATATTTTAAATAATATTGATGAAGAAAATAAAAAAACCATTAATTTACTTACTGAAGATAATGAAAACTCAATTAAAAACAATTCAAATATTAGAGATAATAGTTTAAGCAATAATTATGAAAATGAAGAATATGATGAAGAAAGAGTTAGAGTATTTGAAGAAGTTTTAAAAGATAACTCAAATATTAATATATTTAAGAATTCAAATAAAGAAATAAAAAAAGAAAATGGTGAATGTGAGATTAATAACTTTGATGAAAGTATAGTAGATAAAAAAAATAAAAAAAATTCAAATTTAAATAATAGTAAAAAAAACAATAAAAAAGAAATTAAAGGTTTTGAAATATCAAATAAACATAAAGAAATGAATGATAAAAAGATAAAGGATAAAATTACGAATACAAATAATATAAACAATTCAAAGAATAAAACAATTGATTCAAAAAATGATTTATTTAATTTAAATGAGGATTTATTAAAAAGGAATAAAAATAATGATGAAGATAAAGAAAAAAAGAAAGATTTTGATATTTTATCAATAAAAAATAAATTTTCTGAAAATAACTCAAATAATTATTCAAAAGATGAAAATAAATTTAATGAAAAAAAACTTAAAATTTCACCTCAAATTATCAATTCTATTTCATTCAATAAAAAAAGGGAAACTTCTTTAAAAATAAATCAAATAAATTTTTCAATAAACAAAGCTCAAATAAGAAATAATAATAAACAGGTGTTAAAAACTACTTTTGAAGAAAATAGTAGTAAAAATATATCATTATCAAGTACAATACAAAGAATTCAAAAAGAAATTTATTCATCAAAAAGAAATAGTAACAATTTTGAATCAATAAATAATAATAATAACAATACAAATTCAAATTCAATTTCTCCTTTAACTCCTTCAGAAAGAAATTTAATTAACGATGACTTTATAATAAATAAAAATCAACTTAAAGAAAAAAATTTAAATAATAATGAAATAATGGAAGCAAATATCATATTAAAAAATTCAAATATAAATAATTTGTCAAATGAAACAAATGATATTGATGATTTAATTCAATTATTAAAATTAAAAAATCAAAGTCAAAATATTACATTATCATCTTTAATTGAAATTAGAGAAAATGAATTAAAACACAAGCAAAAAAAAAACATTTCAAAAATGAAAATTGAAAATAAAAGTAAAATTGAAAAGCCTTTTTTATATAGACCAAATTATATAAATAATCAAAATCAATTTAATATTTTCAAAAGAAATATTAATGAACAAAAAAAAGTTATTAGTAATCATAATTCAAATTCTTCTTTTTCAAATTCTAATATTATTCCTTATCATAAATATCCTAAATCATATAAAAATATTTTTGAAATGATGGATTCTAATATAAATAATAATGCGAAATATAATGATTTTAACTTAATTAAATTTGAAAATTTATCTTATATTCCTAAAAATAAATCTACAAAAAATATTCAAGATTTTTATAAAGAAAAAGAAAATATACAATCAATTTTTGAAGATAAAATTGATATACCAAAAGATAAATATTTAAACAAAGTAAAAGAAGATATACAAATATATAAAAAAAATAAACAAAAGAAAAAAGAATTAAAGTTTAAATTGAAAATACCAAATCAAAAAAAGATTTTACGTACTAATACATTAAGTTCTCTTCGAAAAAGAAATTTTAATAATTTAAATATAGTAATGCCTGCTAATACATTAGAAAATATAATTGATACAAAAGCTCAAATTTTTTCTAATAAATAATTAAAAAAATACATTTAATTTTTTTAAAACTAATTGATAACTTTTTTTCTGTATTTATCTAAAAAGAATATTTAACTTTAATTTATAATAAAATAGTAATTTTAAAGAATAAATTACATTTAATATTTAAATTATCCTTATATATATTATATTTAAAAATTAATAAAATAATTTCATTGATTTTAATTATCATAAAAATTTCAGTGAATTTCATTTTTAAAAAGAAAAATTCTCTTTACATATTTAAATTTAAAAAATTATTATTTTCTTCATTTTCATTTTGAATAATTTTTTTTTTATTTTTTTTCTTCTGTTTTACATTAATTTTTCTATTTTGTTTAAAAATAAATTTATTATTTTTTGTTATAATTCTTTGAATTCTTTCTTCAAATTCCATTTTAGCTTTTTCTTTAAGCTCTTTAAATTTCTTAATTTTATGTTTTTTTTCAATACTTTTTTTGCAATTAAAATATTCTTTATTATTTTTTAATTTTTGTTCATCTTCATATTTAATTAAATTATTAATTCCTCTTTCTAAATCTTGAAGATATAAAATTGTACTTTTTTTTTCATTAAATTTTCTTTTAATACAAAGAGGAAATATCTTATTAATTTCTACATACATTTCTAAAATTTTATCTTCCACAATTTTTAATTGTATTGATTTTTTTGATTGTAATTTTATTATTTTAATATAATTATTTAAATAATCATTTCTTTTTTTTGCTTCATTATATTTTTCTAAATATTTTTCAATTTCATTTTGATAAAATAAATTAATATTTTTTTCACTTTTAATAAAATCAACTTTAGAATTTAATTCTTCTCGAATAATATTTAATTCTTTTTGAGATTCATTAAATATCATTAAAGACTTTTGAATTGTAGTTTCAATTTCATTTAATTTTTTTTTAAATATTTTAGGGCTATTAAAAATAATTCTAGGTGGTCTGATTAATTTTCTTCCAAAAATAACTTTTTCAATTTCATTAATTGATAATTTATCATATTGTTCTTGAGATATTGTATTTAACATTTTTTCAAAAAGAGTAAAATTTGATAGATATTCAATTGTTTCTTTGTCTAAATCATAATCTTTTTTATCTTCTTCTGTAAATTTTTCAATTTCATTAGTACCATTTTTAACACATATTAAAAAAAATTTATTTTTAATACTTTTACTATATTTTCTTTCAATTTTTGCAAGTCTATTATTTAATAAGAATGATTCAATAAAACATTGTTCTTTTTTCTCAATTAACATTTCATTTAATTCTGTTTCACTTTTTAAAGTTTTTCTCAAATCTTCAAGATATTTTTCATCATCTTTAATAAAAGTCTTAATTAAAAATATCATTTCTTTTAATCTATGTATTTCAATATCATATAATTCTAATTGTATTTGTATTCCTTCTTTAAATTTTTTGATTTCATATTCTTGAATATTTTTAATATAATTTGAAAAAACCATTTCTTTACTTTTATGATTAAAATTTGATAAAGTTTCATTTCTATATGATAAAAGATATGAATTTGTCATTGTTAAATTAAATTGTTTATACATTTTTGGTTTATTTCTTGACTTTTTTCCTATTATAATACTATTTGAATCTATTCTTTTTTTTGTTCTAGAATTTCTATTTGAATTTGTTGCTATTTTTCTTTTAAAATATGGAATATTAAATGTTGTATTAAAATTTGTTTTTTCTAAATCTTGGTTTCTTCGGCTTTGACATTCTGGTAAATAAAAATTTGTTTTTTCTTCTGATTTTTCTTCTTTATTTAATAATAACTTCTTTTTAAAATTTCTGAAGACTAAAGAACGAATTGAATTTTTATGAAATTGTTCTACTTTTATTTCATTTTGTCTTTTTTGAAAGAATTTGACTTTTTTTTTTAATATATTAAAATCCTTAATCATTTTATGTGTATTATCTAATTGACTTGATATATCTGTTTTTTCTGCTGAAAATGAAGAATAAAATGTATGATTATATAAATTCATTTTTTTATTAAAGACAATAATAAATAAAAAAAACTAATATTTATTTTAATAAATATAATCTAAAATTTAAAAGAATATTTTTGAATAATCATAATTTGAATGATTTTTTTAATTTTTCTTTATTCATTTAATGATTAATTATATATGATAATACAAAAAACATAGTAATCTTAAACTAGATAATACTTACAAATAAAATTTAAACTTAATATTTCTTTTCTTTAAAACAAAATATTAAAATATAATGATTTTTAATTAATTCTGTACAATTGATAAAAAAAAATAAATGATGTAAATTAATCTTTAAAATAAAAATATTAATTTATTCTTTAATGGGAAGACAAAGATTTTATACAATCTATGCAAACGATGAAGATGAATTTTCAAAAGTAACATTAAATATTTTTATAATAAATAAAAAATTAGGAATTTGATAAAAGAAATCATATAATAAAGGCAAAAAAATTTGATCTTGAAGATTATTCTTCAGATGAAGAAAATGAAAATTTAGGAGCAAACTCAAATTTTCATTTAGAAAAAAGAGAACTTACTCTTAAAGAGCAAGAAGAAGAGGAAGAAAATCAATTATATGAATTTATTGAAAATTTAAATTCAAAACATCAAAATAATAAATTAAAAAATGATAGTTTTGAAGAAAGTGATTATAATTCATCAGATGATGAATATAATTTATTACAAAAAAAAAAATCAAAAAATGAAATAAGTTCAATTGAAACTTTTGCATC
>JAEEGL013635663.1_pt1 | contig 11435 bp, 7 predicted proteins | sample 9134231 | NCBI WGS metagenome assembly JAEEGL01 (sample SAMN16246548, study PRJNA631951) | gut metagenome | biome: gut microbiome; feature: rumen; material: fiber-attached | host: Bos | place: Iran: Karaj | collected 2018-10
AGCCCCTTCGGTTAATCAAAAGAAAAACCCGCTGTTCGAATGAGTCTTGTATAATAACGACAAAACCGAGCCCATCGAGGACTCGGTTTTGTTCAGGGGCCCGTCTTGCTCGTCGGCCACGGCCTCCTCGCTTCGGTCACTCGCGTGCTTCTGATGCGCCCACCGGGCGGAAGCACGCTCGCTTCGAGCCCCTTCGGTTAATGAAATAAATAAATGAGAGTATCCTGCGGATACTCTCATTTATTTGGTACACCTTCAGGGGCTCGAACCCTGGACACCCTGATTAAGAGTCAGGTGCTCTACCAACTGAGCTAAAGGTGCGATTCATTGTGCAAGAAGTATTATACACAGTTCTGAAAAAAAAGCAAGCCCTTTTTGAAGATATATTTATCGCGGATGAATTTTACACCGACTTTACATTGCGGGTATTGAAAAAGCAGGGCCATATGATATAATATCAAACTGAAATCATCAAGGAGGTATCTTTATGATCGACAGAGTAAGTATAAAGGAACGCGCCATGGGCATGTTCAAAAACAATTACTGGCCATGCGTGGGCCTGTTCGCGCTCTTCATGGTGATAACCGGCGCGGTAAGCGGCTTTGCAAGCATCGGCGGCAATATCGCCAACCTGTCACAGATAGGCGGAAGCTCCGGTTACAACGAGGTATATGCTGTGCTGACAGGCATATCGCTGGTGCTTTCGATGGTGGGCATAGCGCTTGTCATATTCATTCACGGGCCGCTCGCGGTCTCGCAGGCCAAGGCTTCGATAAATGTTTACGACGGCGGAAAGCCCGATTTCAAGCATGTTTTCTACGGCTTCTCCGGTGGCAGGTATTGGAAGAGTGTTGGCGGCATGGCCCTTTCCGTACTCTTCGGGGTGTTGGCGGTGTTAGTCGTTATCATACCGCTTTTGATCGTCTTTGGGCTCACAATGGGCTTCTCCATGGCAGCGGGCAATCTGCAGCCCGACAGCGGCGCGGCTGTGGGCACGGTCGTGTTATTCGTTATACTGATCACCGCCGCCGCTGTCGTACCCGCGCTGATACTCGAGTTCGGCTTCTCCCGCGTGCCCTATCTCATCGCGGAAGAGGGGCTCACCGGCATGGCGGCCATCCGCCGCTCCTGGGAGCTCATGCGCGGGCACAAGTGGGAATACTTCGTGTTCCGCCTTTCCTTCCTCGGCTGGGAGCTGCTGAGCGCGCTCACAATGGGTGTGCTGGGCATATTCAAGGTCAACCCCTACGTGAACATCTCCGACGGCGGCTATCACCGCGAGCTTGTCGGCGGGGAAGAGCCCGTGCTAATGGGCGAGCCCGCCGTAGACGAATACGGCAATTGTCAATTCTGACGCATTATATGCAAAAGGCGGAAGGAGCGCTCCTTCCGCCTTTGTTTTTTCCTTATCAGAACATGAATTCCCCGTCGCGGCCCAGGGTCACGCGGGTATCATAGAAGGCCCTCATGCCGTTCACCATATAGTCTACGTCCTTCGCTCCCGCGGTCTCGCATGCGGAATGCATCGCGAGCTGCGCAAGGCCTATATCGAGCGTGTTGATGGAAACGTGCGAGCCCGAGATATTGCCCAGCGTGCCGCCGCCCGCCACGTCGGAACGGTTGGCAAAGTGCTGGCAGGGGATCTCGTTCTCCTTGAGCAGCCTGTGGAAGAAGGCCGCGGAAACGCCGTCGGTGGTATAGCGCTGGTTGGCGTTGAATTTGATCACGATGCCCTCGTTCATATAGGTGCAGTTCTCCTCATCGGTCTTTTCGGGATGGTTGGGATGCACCGCGTGCGCGTTGTCGGCAGAGAGCATGAACGATGCGGCCATTGCGCGGTAAAGCTCCTCCCTGCCCTTGCCGAGGGAGATGAATATGCGCTTCATCACGTCGCGCAGGAACGTGGAATCCGCGCCCTGCTTGGTGCCGGAGCCGACCTCCTCGTTATCGAATACGCAGAGCATATTGACGCCCCTTTCGGGAGCCTTGGCCTCAAGGAACGCGGTCAGGCCGGAGAAGGCGCATTCAAGATCGTCAAGGCGCGGGGAGAGTATGTATTCGTTCTCACGGCCCCAGAGCCTGCCGGGAGTGCGCGGATAAAGGAAGAGATCGGATCCAAGTATCTCGCCCACGTCACAGCACGCGGCCTCGGCAACGAGCTTTATGAATTCGCCCTTGGATTCGCCGTCGCCGAACAGGGGCATCAGGTCGGTCTGCGCGTTATACTTGAAGCCGTCGTTTATCTCGCGGTTCATGTGGATGGCCACGTTGGGGATGACCATGATATCGCGCCCGATATCGACGAGCCTTGCTTCCATGCCCTTGTCCGTCTTGACGAGCACGCGTCCCGCGACCGAAAGGGGGCGGTCGAACCACGTTGAAAAGAGCATGCCGCCATAGCGCTCCACGTTGAGCTTTGTGTACTTGCCGCGCACGGAAAGCTCGGCGTTCTCCTTGATCTTGAAGGTCGGCGAATCGGAGTGCGCCGCGACCATTCGGAAGGAATCCGCTTCGCCCGTCGGGATATCGAACGCGATGACCGAGCTCATGTTTCGGGTGACGAAATAGCCGCGTCCGGGCTCGAGCTTCCAGCTTTCGCCCTCGGTCAGGCGGGTGCGCCCGCTTTTCTCAAGCTCCGCGCAGAGATTGGCCACGGCATGGAAAGCCGTCGGGGAAGCGTCGATGAAGGTGAGAAGATTTGTAACGTTGCTCATATCGGTTAAACTCCTTTGAATTATTCTCTTTCCGTACAGTATTTCACGTGCCTTTCCGCGGGATCGATATCGGTGTAGATATACAGCATCCTGGCCCCCACGGGGTCCTCGATCTCGTTGAGTACGGCGCGGCCGTGATCGTGCATGATATCGACTCCGGCATAGTGGAGGGGCAGCTTCTTGCAGACGTTTTCGATTATTTCCAGCTCCTCGCCGGAAAGCGTGCCGAGCGGCACCATCCTTGCCGAGCCGCCCAGTGAAAAATTGCTTCTGAAATCGGTCTTGGATTCCCTCAGCATGGCGGCGGCGGGCTTTCCTCCGATGACGTACACCCGCATATCCCGGCCCGGATCAGTGGCGACGGGCTGTATCACGCTCTTTTCGGGGTGCGTCGAGCGGTAGGCTTCAAGGTCTGACGCGCCGCTTATCATCGTCACGCCGCTGCCCCCGTGCCCTCCCGCGGGCTTGGCGACGAAGGGGAACGCAAGCTCCGGCCCGCCTTCGGTCAGAAGCCGCGTATCCAGCATGGGAACGGAATCCCTCAGGCGCTCGTAAGTCGTAAACTTATCGTTTGCGGTCTCGGTGACGACGGAGGGATTGGTAACGAAAAGCCCTTCGTTTTCAAGGAATTTCACAAGCTGCGAATCCCTGGAGCGGTTGATCACAAGCTCCGCCCCGCAGCATGATGCAAGCACGTCCTCACGCGAAAGGCGGTCGATCAAAACAAGCCCCGTGCGAAAGCCCCGCGCTTTGAGCGCCTCGGAATACTTATCTATCAGGACGCGGTTCTTCTCCGCGTCCTCTCTTTTATACAGCAGGCGCGCGCTTCTCATGCGTCTTTCCCCGTGACGGTGCGGATAATATGCGCGATTATCTCGTCAGCGGCGTTCACGCCGGTGCAGTCATAGATGGATTTGAAATGCGCGTTGGAATTCACCTCGCACACAAGGGGGCCGGCGTCCGACTCCAACAGATCGACTCCGCAGAAATCCAGCCCCAGCGCTTCCGAGGCTTTGAGCGCGGCGGCTTCCTCTTCGGGGGAGGGGATATGCTTACGCATGGATCCGCCGTTTGAAATATTCGCGCGGAAATCGCCCGTTTCGCTCCACCGCTCCATCGCTGCGATCACGCGGCCTCCCACGACGTTGAGGCGCAGGTCGCGCCCCGCGCTTTCCTTTATGAACTTCTGGAATATCACGCGCCTGCCGCCGATCTTTTTCAGCAAAGCGCCCGCTTCGGCAGGATCGTGAGCAAGGTACACCTGCTGCCCGAACGATCCGAAAGCCTCCTTGATGACAAGCGGCGCGCCCAAAAGCCCGAACATCGTCCCGACGAATTCAAGATCGTTATAGCCTATGTTCTCATAGGTAAACGGCGCTATATAGGTGGCGGGCATGGGAACGACGCCGTCCAGCGCCAGATGGGTGAGGGACTTGTCGTCGCAGAGCTCTATCGCGCGGGAGGTATTGAAAAGCCTCAGGCCCCGCCTTTCGAGCTGCGAGGCAAGGCGCACGTCCTTATCGTAGAAGAGGACGAAATCGACCGCGTCGATATCAAAGGGGAACCGATCTTCCCCGATCCCCGAAACGGGGAAGAGCTCGTCGTTCGTAAAAAGCGACAACTCCACACCAAACCTTTCGGCCGAGGCCAAAAAGCGTGCGGAGATATCGGAAAATTTATGCGTATTGAGAAAGCGGTTGACTATCAGTATGCCGTTCAGCTTTTTCATATCCTCTTAGTAACGCTCCTCGGCACGATATTGCAGTCCCAATAGAGCAGTCTCCCCTCCATCATCTGCGCGAGCTTGACCGTGCGGACGGTGACGTTATCGATCTCCTCGGGCTTGAGGGTCGAAATGCGGTAGAGCACCGAGCCGTGGGGCAGCTCGAAATCGCTGTGGAATTCGGGAGTGCCTATCGCAAAGCCCGCCTGACGCGCGGCCTCTTCAAAGAGTATGCGCTGCTGCTCGGTGCGGAAAGCGACGTGCAGATTGATGCGCCTTGACGCATCGGGATTATCACCGGATCTCTTGAGCTTTTCTATCTGCTCGCGGTTGGTGATGGTCTGATACTTCACCTCGTTGGGATAGAGGAGCTGGAAATAGGTCGCCCAGTCCTCCTCCCTTTTGCCGCCCACGCGGCAGAGGTATTTCTTCTCCCTTGCCGCAGCCTCCTTCAGCCGGTCGTACTCGGCCTTGGAGGCCACGTAGAAATAGTATTGGCGCATCGCGCCCAGCTGCACGAAGCCCGCGGGAGCAACGCCGACGCCCTTTGAGCATTTTGTAACTATGCCGACTATGCGCTTTATATCCGAAGGGTGCAGTATGTGTTCATCCAATGTCTGGCAGCAAAAATAGCAAAGGTAGGGCCTTGACGCGTCGGGCGCCTTGCGATAGAGCGAAAGCTCCACTCCGAAGAGCGCGCGCTCTCCGTCAAGCCTCCAGTCATATTCCAGCCAGGTTATCTCCTTTGCCATTTGCCCACCTCCATATCGGGTTTATTCAAGGACCGCCTTGATCCTCCTTACGCCGGAGGACGAAGCCTCTTCCTTCTTTATCTTAAAGGTGCCCAGCTCGCCCGTGCGGGAAGCGTGCGGGCCGCCGCACATCTCGCAGGAATATTCGCCCATGGTATAGACCTTGACTATATCGCCGTATGTGAACAGGCCTATCGCGCCCCTTGCCTTGGCTTCCTCATAGGGCATCTCCTCGCAGGTGATGGGAACGTCGGCGGCAATGGCGTCGTTAACGAACTTTTCGACCTCGCGAAGCTCCTCGGGAGTGACCTTGCGGGGGAAGGAGAAGTCGAACCTGAGCCTTTCGGGGGTGATGTTGGAGCCCTTCTGGCACACGTTCTCGTCGTTCAGCACCTTGCGCAGGCCCGCCTGAAGCAGGTGAGTGGCCGAATGCAGCTTGGTGGTGATCTCGGAATGATCGGCAAGACCGCCCTTGAATTTCTGCTCGGCGCCGGCCTTGCTCTTGGCCTGATGCTCGGCAAAGGCCGTGCGATAGCCCTCCACGTCCACGGTAAGGCCGTTTTCGCGGGCAAGCTCCTCGGTGAACTCTATGGGGAAGCCGAATGTGTCGAAAAGATGGAAAGCCGTGATGCCGTCGATGCGCCCGTCCGCCGCGTTCCTCTTGACGCGCTCGAACTCCTTGGTGCCCTGCCTGAGGGTCTTCTGGAACCTCATCTCCTCCTTGTCAAGCTCGGAGATAATCTTTTCGCGGTTTTCGCAGAGCTCGGGATACACGCTGCCATAGGTGGATATCACCGCGCAGGCAACCTTGGAAAGGCTCATTTCGGGCATTTCAAGCTGCATCGCATAGCGCAGCGCGCGGCGGATTATACGGCGGAGGATATAGCCCTGATCGACGTTGGAGGGAGTGACGCCGCGCTGATCGCCCAGCATAAAGGTCGCCGTCCTCATATGATCGGCGATTATGCGGAAGGCCTTTGTGACCTCGGGCGAATCGCCGTAATGCTTGCCGGAAAGCCCGGTAATTTCGGCGAGTATCCCCGTGAAGGCGTCGGTATCGTAAACGCTCGCGGCGCCCTGCAGGGTGGCCACGGTGCGCTCAAGGCCCATGCCGGTATCCACGTTCTTCTGCGCAAGGGGCTCGTATTTGCCGTCGGCGGTCTTGTTGTACTGCATGAATACGTCGTTCCAGATCTCAAGATACTTGCCGCAGTGACAGCCGGGGAAGCAGCTTTCGCCGCAGGGCTCCTTGCCGGTGTCTATGAACATCTCGGTATCAGGACCGCAGGGGCCGGTCTGACCGGCGGGACCCCACCAGTTGTGCTCCCTGCCAAGATAGAATATGTGCGAGGGATCAACGCCCATCTCCATCCAGCGGTCGTGCGCCTCGGTATCGCGGGGAAGGCCCTCCTCTCCTTCGAAGCAGGTGAAATAGAGCCTGTCCTTATCTATGCCCAACCATTCGGAGCCGGTCAGGAATTCCCAGCTCCACGCGATGGCCTCCTGCTTGAAATAATCGCCAAGCGACCAGTTGCCCAGCATTTCAAAGAAGGTGCAGTGGCTTGCGTCGCCGACCTCGTCTATATCGCCTGTGCGGACGCATTTCTGCACGTCGGCAAGGCGGTTCCCCGCGGGATGCTTTGCGCCGAGCAGGTAGGGAACCAGCGGGTGCATGCCCGCCATGGTGAACAGCGCGGTGGGATCGTTTTCGGGAACGAGCGATGCGGAGGAGATTATGGCGTGTCCCCTCTCGCGGAAAAAGCGAAGATAAAGCTCGCGAAGCTCTTGCGTGGTCAGATTCTTCATATCAAATTGCCTTTATAGGCTCCTTTCTTGACGGGCTGAAGCCCTTTGCATAATAAATCACTTTACATTATATAACAAGTGCAGGCCCGTTGTCAAATGCACGTGCATAAAAAAGCCGCTCCCTGCCGGAAGCGGCCCCGAAATGCGGTATCAGAAATGTGAGATTATCCCCAGCGCATAGCGCAGTATGTACAGCGCGTCGGTGGTGTCGATTATCCCGTCGCCGTTAATGTCCGCGCGTTGGCGCTGATCCGCGGGCAGCTCCATAATGCCCAGCGCCTGACGCAGGGCGTAAAGCGCGTCGGTGGTGTCGACGTTCCCGTTGCCGTCCACGTCGCCCAACATGCCGCCGTCGCCTATGCGCACGTTGTCCAACGCGGCGGTATCGGTGCCGTAGGACAGGTTGCCGTCCTTTACGTATCTCCACTCAAGCTGCAGCGTGCCGGAATACGATCCGCTCGTGGTAAAGGTTTGCCACGCCGTGCTGTCCCTGCCGGAGAAACGCTGCACCTCGGTCCCGTTCACAAAAAACGCCATGTAATCATAGTTCGCTTCGCAGTTGATGTAATAATCGAAGCTGATCCTGTCGGGCGAGGGAACGTACACTTCGGCCGTGAGCTGCGAGGTCGTGGAGCCGTAACCCGTATTGCCGCTCTTGGCGCAGTAACGGCCGTTGAAGTCGCAGGGGATGAACGTGTACTGGCCGTCGGATTCAAAGTGTATCCAATCGGACTGATCCATCCACTCCGGGTTCAGCGCGCGGTCAAGCTCGTTGCTTCTTGTAACGCGCACGTTGTCGATCATGACGATATCGTCTCTCGAATCGATCGAGTAGTCCTTCTCATACGCCCAGCCGAACCAGTATTCGCCGGCCGTTTCGCATATGAAGGTGTAGTCGTCCCAGGAAATCTGACCGCTCTCGTAGAATTCTTCCTCGGTATCGTAATAGGAGCCTTCCCGGCGCGAGACGATAAAATGGAAGAAATCCCCGCCATCCTCGCTGTCGACCATGTACTCAAAGCTCAGCCTGTCGCCGACGTTCATATAGCAGCCCGCGCCGAACGAGCACGAGGTGCCCTCATAGAATTTGTTTGAGGATACCGCCGCGTCCCAGCCGGCCGTGTAATACGGCGTGAACCATCCGCCGGCGCCAACGCCGCCGACGTAGTGCAGATACTCGTCGGTATCGGGATCGTTTACCACGTCGTCGAAATCATCGGAGTCCCAGTTGTGGAAGGTGCCGTTATAAAGTATGTTGAATACGAAGGCCATGTCGTAGCCCTTTGAAAGGCTCCCGTCCTTCACGTACTCCCAGCGGAAATTATAGGTTTTCGTCCCGTTTGCCGTGAAGGTGTGGGATTTGACCTGCGGACGCTCCCAGCCGGAATCGGTCAGCATGACCTGGCCGTCGGCGATGAACCTGAATCTGTCGTAGCTTTCGGAGCTGACAAGGTAATCGAACGAGAGCGTCTCGCCCGACCTCATGGATATCTTCGCCTCGAAACAGCTCGTGCTCGAATTGATATAGCGGTTGTTGCTGCAGGGCGCGATCTGAGTCGAACAGAAGCCCGCGCTTCCTGCGGGGGTGTTGAAAATTATATCGACGTCGTTATAGGGGCTCAAAGCCTCCTGCATGCCGGTAAAGCGATCCTGAGCGTTATCGTAATTGACGAGCGTGATATTATCAAGGCAGGCCCGGTCTCTGCCCTCGTCGTCGGAGACGTCCTTCACGTATTCCCATGTGAAAATGTGAAAGCCCGGCGTCAGCTTCCAGCTGTAGTGCTTCCACGTATAGTCGTCCGTGCCGCTCCAGGTGCAGATGTTTCTTCCATCGATCTTGAATATCAGGTAATCCAGATCCCGCTCGCTCTCCACCTTATAATCGAAGGAGATGTAATGATCGACGGCGGGATCGGACGGGACCATGCCCGAAGCCTCGATACGGGCGATCGAATTGCCTATGTGCCAGTTCGACGAGCTGACGTAGAAGGTATGGTCGCCGTTGTCGGACGCCGTATCGAACGAATACACGTCTTCCGCGGGATCGCTCAGCATCAGTCCTCCGCCGCCGGGAGCCAGCACGGCGCGCTCGCGTTCAAGGTTCGCGCATCTCGAAAACGCAAACTTTTTCAGGCGCACACAGTCATTGGAATAGCCCGTGGAGGCGTCCTTTTCGTACTCCCACTTGAAAGTGTAGTCGCCGTCCTGCGGGATAGTATAGATGTAACTCAGCCAGTTCTGCATCAAGCCGGATCTTTCATACACCTTGGAACCGTTCACGTAAAAACGGAAGAAATCGTGACCCTCCTCGGTGATGCACCAGTAGAGGAAGGATACCCGTTCGCCCTCCTCCATATGGACGCTCGTGGTGCTTATCGTGCTTCGGCTTGAATTGACGCCAAAATTGCCGCTTTCGATGTATTTGGTGGTATAGCCGTAATTGTCGGTGCCCGACTTGTCGAGCCAGGGTATATTGCTGTCGACAAACGTGAAATAGGTGTTGGAATCGGAGTCGTTGAAATAGCTCTCGTGCAGCCTTGTTTCGCCCTTTTCCGCGGCGGGCTCGCCTTCCGTGAGCGCGGCGGCGGGCAGGGCGCTCAATGCCATGAGCGTGCAGAGAACGAGTGCGAAAAGCCTTTTGATCATAGCGTTTATCCTCCTTTTGCGGGGCGAAGGCGCCGCCTTTTATATAATTATATCATTGCGCTCCGCACCTGTCTACATTGACTTTCCTTCTTCCCGGTTTATTCCGCACTGTCGCAATAACGGCCTCTTCCCTGCGGCCTTGCCTGCCGCGGCGCGGCCGTTCTGCGGATCCGCAAATTCGGTATTGCTTTTACACTTCCGGACATGTTATAATAAAGTGTTATAAAATCCCCTTTACACGGAGGTACACCTATGCATTGGTCCTATGAGATCGCAAAGAAGATCATCGAGCGCCGTCCCGACAAGGAAGAATACGTTTGCGCCGCGGGCATAAGCCCCTCGGGAAGCGTCCACATCGGCAATTTCCGCGACGTTGCGACAAGCTGGTTCGTCGTCAAAGCCCTGCGCAAGATGGGCAAAAAGGCGAAAATGCTCTTCTCGTGGGATGAATACGACCGCATGCGCAAGGTCCCCGCGAACGTGGCGGCTGTGACCGATGGCTTCGAAAAATACATCGGCTGCCCCTATACCGCCGTTCCCAATCCCTTTGACGACGGCTGCGCCACCTATGCCGAGCATTTCGAGAAGGAATTCGAGCCCGCCATGCTGGGCTTCGGCGTGCACATGGATTACCGCCATCAGTCCGCCATGTACGAGGGCGGCTGCTATACCGAGCAGATAATCAAGTCGCTCCGCTGCAGGCGCGAGATATTCGACATACTGGACAGCTTCCGCACGCAGGACGCCAAGGAGGGCGAGCGCGAGGCCTATATGCCCGTGGCCATCTACTGCCCCGTCTGCGGCAGGGACACCACGCATATCACCTCCCTTTCCGACGACTGTCTGCACGCGCACTACGTCTGCGACTGCGGGCATGAAGGCGAATTCGATTTCGAGCACGATCATCACTGCAAGCTCGCCTGGAAGGTCGACTGGGCGATGCGCTGGGCGTATGAAGGCGTTGATTTCGAGCCCGGCGGCAAGGATCACGCCGCGCCCACCGGCAGCTATCAGACCAGCCGCGTGATCTCCCGCGAGATATTCGGCTATGAGGCGCCGCTCTTCGTGGGCTATGAGTTCATAGGCATCAAGGGCACCACGGGCAAGATGAGCTCGTCCTCGGGCCTTAACCTCACCCCCGATTCGCTCCTCAAGATCTACGATCCGGAGATAATACTCTGGCTCTATGCCAAGACCGAGCCCGCCAAGGCATTCGATTTCTGCTTTGACGACGGCATACTCCGCCAGTATTTCGAGTTTGACAAGCAGTATAAGGATTTCCTCGACGGCAATTCGGACGAGTTCATGCAGGTCGTTTTCGAAGACTGCCTCATCGAAGGCCGCAGGCCCGAGACCGTGCCCATGAGCCTGCTCGTGCAGTTCGGTTCGATAGTCGATTTCAATATCCCCATGCTCGAAAAGGTATTCGAAAAGGTCGGCACGCCCTATAAGGCGGCGGATTTCGCCGAGCGTCTTCCCAAGGCAAAGTATTGGCTGGAGAACTGCTCGCCCGAAAGCGTTTACCGCCTGCGTGCGACCCGCAATTTCGAGGTCTATAATTCCCTCTCCGAGCCCGAAAAGACCGAAATATCAAGGCTTTATGACGTGCTCCTTGCGGGCGGCTACGACCTTGACGGTCTGCAGACGCTCCTTTACGCCATCCCCAAGGAGGCCCTGCCCGAGAACGCGGGCGACAAGCAGCTCAAAGCCGCTCAGGGCGCGTTCTTCAAGAACGTCTACCGCCTGCTGATCGACAAGGAGCGCGGCCCCAGGCTCTACCTCTTCCTCTACGCG
>JAEEGL014253081.1_pt1 | contig 11435 bp, 14 predicted proteins | sample 9134231 | NCBI WGS metagenome assembly JAEEGL01 (sample SAMN16246548, study PRJNA631951) | gut metagenome | biome: gut microbiome; feature: rumen; material: fiber-attached | host: Bos | place: Iran: Karaj | collected 2018-10
AAGCGGAAGTGCTTTTTACAGCAGCGGTGACAGAAGACCAGTATCATACGACCGGTATGTCATCATGCCTTTTGCTTCCATTTCCGAAGATTCTGAAATCGGCAGAATTATATTGCTGCAGCAATTCTGCGGGTTGATCACAGACGAGAATGGAAGGGATGATGCGTTGAAGCAAGTGAATGAATACCTTGCGGATTCCGGCCTCGAAGACTGGATTGGTCAATTCTATATCATGGACGCCAGCTTAAGAAAAACCATCGCGCATTTTCTAAAATGATCTTGGGTGCCAGAGGGACTGCCAGGGGGACGGTTCCGCTGGCTCCCTCCGGAACTGAGGAATCAGGTTTTATGATTCTTCTCCTGATCCTTTTTCCAGGCAGAATAGACCATTCCGATACCGCCGGCGGCGGAGATCAGCCAGTTGCTCCAGTTCCTGATTCCGTCCGCGAATGGAATTCCTTTAATCAGAACACGAATAAGGACAATGATCAGTAATATGCCGATAAAGGAACCGACACCGATCAGAATGTATCTGGCCGTTTTGTTCATCTTTTTCTCTCCTGTTCTGTGGTATTGGCAGTTGGTTTTCTGAAAAGGATTATACCACACCGGGGTTTCTGTGCAAAGTGGGTACCAGAGGGACGGTTCCTCCGGCTCCCTGGGTACCAGCACTCCGTTACCTGGCCAGATCCGTTATTTCACCCTTTCCGCATGCAAAAGCCTGCTTATCTGCTGAAAAACCGAGAATGCTACTTGTCCTGCTGGAGACGGAAACGAGATACCACTTCCCGCCGTAGCGGCATATGGTGGGACAGCAATAGAAAGTTTCATCCCCGACATTGGCAAGGCCTACCATGTTTATTGTTTCATCCGCTCCGTAGCAGGCGGTCTCCCGGTGAAAGGATTTCTGGTTGCTTTCAATGGAAAATATATCATCTGTGACTGCGTCAGGCGTGACAAACCGTATATTTGTCATCTGGGCCAGTTTTTCCAGCCTGCCGTTATCGAATTTATTCAGGAACTCCGCGGCCTGATCCGTATCCTTTTCAAATTCAATCATGCCCCTTGATGTTTTTCCCGGAGAATCTTCTCCCAGGATATACGCTTCAACAGACCGGGTAATCAGATCAATCTGAGAAGAGCGCAGATCGTTCAGGTTGACGGAAAACAGAAAGCTGTTCAGCGACGGCATCCTGGGATGCAGGCTCTGATACCAGGTGCGCGTGTACTCGATTCGCGACAGAACGGAATAGTGTTCCATCTGGGTTTCCCAGGCAAAGGCGCTGAGCATCTGATTTAAATCCAGGTTTTTCAGGCCTTCCATATAGCATGCCAGCGCTTCCTCCGGGGAATCGAAGCCGGGGCCTTCATATTTCATCCGGACGGAGGCTTCCTGCCGGAGCTTTGTTCCGCAGCTTCCGCAGAAGATTGCGCCGGAATCCGCTGCATATTTTTCTCCGCAGCCGGGACAGATCATTTCCTCAGGCCTCTTTGTTCCGCATTTTGTGCAGAAATTGGCGGTGCCCGACGCCCCGCATCCGGGGCAGATCCATTCACTGTTTTCTGCAGACGCGCAGACGCATCCGAGAATCATCATGAGGGATATGACAAGGGAAACGGTTATCCTGATGCTTTTCATGCTTTATGGTCTCCTTTTCATTCTTTGGACAATCCATCTTAGCATATCTTTCCGCTTTTTTGCAGTGGGTTTTCGCGGCGGCCGCTGACATGCGAAAAAACACCGGCTGCGCCGCAGCCGGTGTTGCTTAATGCTTGATGTACTTTGCTTTCTGTCTGATTGCTCAGTTCACGGGAAGCGTGAAATCGATACTGCCGGTCTTCGTGACGGTGATGACGTCAGTTTTATAATTCAGGGTCCGGGTCTGCGAACCGTCAGGAGTCTTGGCTTCCACCGTCAGGTCCGGTTCGCCGGCGTCATTCACAGCGCAGTTCAGTTTGGCCTCCTGCTTGCCGCCGTCTTCAACAGTGCCGGAAGCAAATTTGCCGGTTTTGTTGCATTTGATCGTGTATTGAATCTGTACACCGGAAGTATTGTAAACCGTGAAATTCATGTCAGCTGTCTTTTCTTCCTTCTTGCCGCAGGAGGCGAATACTGCCAGACCCACAATCAGAACCAGTACCAGAGCAATAATCTTCTTTTTCATTTTGTTTTCTCCCCTTACTTTCCTGTCCCGTTCCTCTGTCCCGGAACACCTGTTGATACGTCCGGTTTCCCCCGACGGCAGTGAGTTTAGCAGGAAGCGTACAACACATGTCTAACAAACTGGAAAAAAATTTTTTCAGATCAAAAAAACCGGTCCGAAGACCGGTTGTTCTTTTCGGGGCGGTTTTAAATCCGTTTCCGCATATATCTGAAATAATCCAGTTTCTCATTAAACACAGCGTGTATGGAAACGGTTCTTTCATCAGGGTTGGTAAGATAGAAAACCAGGTAATGCTTATATACGAGGAAGCGATAGCCAAGCGCTTTGAGAACGTAATCCTTTGGAACCGCACCGGATTCCGGCTGCGTGTTCAGAATGCTGCACTGCTCTTCCAGTTCCATGACAAAATTCACAGCAGTATCCACATCCCGGGAGATTTCATATATGCCAAGGGCAATCTCCCGCAGATCACTTTTCGCTGTGTCCGTCATGATGACCTGCCATTTTTTCATTTGGCAGCGCCTCTCAGTTCACTCACAATATCTGCAAAAGCTTCATGCGCAGGCTGCACTCTTCCCAACCGTTCGTCATCCGCCGCCTGGGCAAGATGCGTGTAAACAGCCAGGCGGCTCTTCAGGTCTTCGATCAGCTGCTGCTGTTCCATGAACTGGCTGTGCTCAAGAATGACCGTGTCCTCTCTTCCGTTTACAGTTATCGCAACGGGATTCTCTTTTGCTTCGGCGGAAATCTGCGCATAATGCGTCCGCAGGTCCTTGGAAGGCCGGATCGTAAGCCGCTGTGTCATCCCGGATTCACCTCTTTCATTCGTAGTCAAATTGTAGCTGATTATGACTACTGTTGTCAAGGAGCCATTGGGGACGGTCCGATCCGTTCAGCCGGATTTGGATCTGGTTTGGGATGGCGTTTTCCGGTATAATAGTGACAGACGGAATCAGAATCACCGGAGGGAAACATGATAACGATTTTAAACCGAAGCAGGTTACTTGCGGACAGTTCAAGCGAAACCGCCGCCAAAGCCAGGGAAGCGTTAAAGGCTGCCCATATTCCCTATTATATGAAGACCGTTCAGAATCATACGGGGCTGGGAAAATCGATTCATGCCGGCGTCGGTGTCGGCGCTTATAAAGGCGGGCTGTCCGCCTCGGCTTTCTCCGATCAGATCAGCTATGTGTATTTTATCTATGTCAGGAAAAAGGATCTCGCCAGGGCCAGGGAAATCTGCCATATTTCATGAATCGGACACCCTCTGATTTCCCGGACCGTAAAAGAGGCCGTGAAGAAAAGAATTGAAAAATCCTGAGCTTCACGGCCCGTTTTCTTACTTGTCATCATAATGGTTTCTGCAGCTGGCAATCACAATCGCATCATCCTGTACACGGTAAACAATTCTGTTCTCTTCATCAATCCGACGGCTCCACCATCCGCTCAGATTATCCCTTAATGGTTCCGGTTTGCCAATGCCGTCAAAAGGAGAACGCTGTATGTCCCGAATCAGGAGATTGATCCTTTTTATGGTTTTCTTATCCTGCATCTGCCACCATAAATAATCTTCCCAGCCATTCTCATGCCAAAGAAGACGCACGTGAATCAGTCCTCCTTCAGGGGATGCTCTGCAAGCTTGGCCTGGCCGGAATCCACCTCAGAGGTGATCCGGCGCAAATAACTGATATTTGAATCGGAATAGAAAGGATCAATTGAAACTTCAAAAGGAATCCGCCTCTCGCGCCTCATCTTCTTGGCCAGAAGTGTAAATGCAGTGGTCATGCTCAGGCCGAGCTCCTTACATACTTCTTCCATTCCTTTTTTATCTTCTTCATCCATTCTGAAATTAACCAAAACCTGTGACATCTTTTCACACCTCCTTTGATCGTTTGTCTGCTTAGCCTTCACTCTCTGCGAATGAATTATATCACGTAATAAATCATTTGTAAAGATAATGTATTTACATAGTAAATCGTGTTTAATCCTGGGAGTTTACTGGTACCGGAACCTTGAGGCCTGATAAACATGAAAAAACAGAAATGGAAGGGAGGCTCCCTTCCATTTTCTGCTTACAGAGAATGATTCTTCTTTTTATCCGGTTGCGATCAGTTTATCTTACGGTTCGCCGATGTTTTCCAGCGTCGCCACGCAGGCCAGGAAGTAGGACACGCCGCTGCGCACGGTGGCGTCGTTCCGCAGGCTTTCGATGTGCTCAAGCAGGCCCGCTTCTTCGTAGGCTTCGGTGACCGCTTCATCTTCCACCAGCAGGCGGATGGCTTCCGCGGTGATGGCCGGTTCGTTTTCATCGAAGGCCGCGGCTTCTTCCTCCGTCAGCATTTCCCGGGCTGCCAGCATGTTCGCGCCCAGCGTATCCGGATCCGCCAGCCACAGGGCATGGTTGAAGCAGAACTGGTAGACACCCAGTACAGCTTCCGCCTGCTTCAGGGATGTGCCGGCACTGCCCGTCTCCACGGCCGCGATGACCTTGAAGTATTCATCCGCCAGTTCCTGGGCGGTAGGCGTATCCATGGGTTCCCGTGCCAGTTTCATCTCGGCCGCCGCTTCCACCACGGAATCCTCCCACTTCAGGGTGCCGTCCTCCGTCAGCGTGAAGCTGCCCTTGCCCGCGTCCGAAATCAGTTCCTCCGAGCCCGCGTTTTCCTCGCTGTCCTCGCTGGTGACGCGGACATACAGGCCGTTGTCGTAGACCAGGCTGTTGCCTTCCCGGTGGGCCACCATCCGGTAGCTGTCATAGGAATCCGCGGAATTGCTCCAGTACATCTCGATGATGTAGCCGCCGTCAGCTTTTCCGCCCAGCAGGTCGGAGGCCCAGCCTTCGTCGTCGTTCAGGATCGTGATCGCGGTGCGGTCGAACTCGGGATCTGCCCACAGTCCGTTCACGTCGAGGGGCGTTTCCTCTTCCGCCACAGCGTGGGGCAGCAGGACCGCCATCATCAGTACAGCCATCAGGATAGATACAAGTTTCTTCATGGTTTTTTCCTCCGTTAATCATATATATTTGAGTAATACCCGTTGTTGTTTTCCGCCCCTTCCCCTGTCAGGAAAGGGCGGATGGAACGCCTGGATGTCGCATCGGATCATTCTCCTTCCGGTCCTTGCGGACTGCTTTCACATATTGATACGCACGAGAAATCGAAATGGTTATGTAATAAAAAATTAATTTTATAATGATGCGAAAAAAAGGCTGCCGCATCCTCCGCGGCAGCAAAGCACCTCCGCCAAAACAAACGAATGACCCGTCAATTTCTTTGGCAAGCCGTTACCGGCATTCCGGGAGTCTGACGGTCGCCCGCCGGATCCTGACAGCATCGTGGATGTTGCGGATTTCGATAACGCCGGCGCCTTCGGCCTCCTCCCCGTCCAGGGTCCATTTCACCCCCGGATCGCCTTCAAAGGTAAAGCTGGAAGCCCGGAGGAAATGCAGCGACGGATGATCGTAGTGATAGGTCCGCAGGGCATTCAGGATCTGGTTGAGGACGATCAGGTCCGGCGGGAAGGGAATGAACAGGGCTTCAAAGAGGCCGTCGTTCATGTGGACCTGGCTGTCCGCCAGCTTCAGCACTCCGCCCAGGGATGTGGAATTGCAGATAGCCGCGAAAAGATAGTCGTTCTCATATTCCTGCCCGTCCGCAGTGATCTTCCTATGGATGGGCCGGATATCCGCCAGGGAGCGGATGCCCTCCAGGATATAGGCGGCATGGCCGATCACGTTCTTTACATTCTGCGGCGTGGACCAGGAAACGCTGGTAAAGGCGCCGAAGGACGCGGTATAGCTGAAATACCGGTCCCTGCCGAAGAGGCCCACATCCAGCATGCAGGAGCCGCCCTCCACAATGGCTTCCGCCGCCTTCAGCGGCTGTTTCGGGATCCCCAGGCCGGTGGCGAAGTCATTGGTGCTTCCGCAGGGAATATAGCCGACGGGCGCTTTCCGTCCGCCCTGCAGGAGTCCCGTAATCACCTCGTTCAGCGTGCCGTCGCCGCCGCAGGCGACGATCAGGTCCGCGTCCCCGGTCTGCTCCCGGGTATACTCCACCGCGTCCCCGCGCTTCTCCGTCAGGTACACGGAACACAGGTATCCCGCCCGGTTAAAGACGGAAACAAAATCCGGGAGCAGGCGCCGTCCCTGGCGCGTCCCGGCATTGGGATTCATGATCAGGTGCAGTTTTTTCATCGGGGCGGGTTCCTTTCTCTCTGTCCGGCTCCGCGGGTTTTCGTTTCCCTGATTATACCGCATTCCCGTCCCCGCCACAATATTCCGCTCTTCCGGACAGGCGTTATCCGAAGATCATTTTGGCCGCTTTCTCCAGTTCCCTTCTCTCCTTCGCGCTGTCATAACTGCCCTCCCGGTCGTCGATTCCCTTCACCGGGTCCGTCCGGAACAGGCCGTCCCGGTTGCAGTAGCACAGGATCCGCTTCACGCCGTTCATCCTGAACCGCGCCTCCGCGTTCCCTTCCGGATACAGCTTCACCATCTGGATCCGGTCCTGGGACAGGGCCGCGATAAAGGAGATATAGTGCTGCTTGCTCATCTCATGGTCCACGCGGACATAATACTCGTTGTCGCTCTTTTCGATGAAGATCTTGTGGTCTTCATCCGATTCCTCCGCCTCGCAGGGCTGCAGCTGCACACCGTGGCAGCTGATCGCCGCCTCCCCCATGCTGTGGATCACATTCCCGCACACCGGGCACACATACCATCCGGACCGCAGCACGTTGGAGGAAGTGTTCTTATTCTGGATGACGCTGCCGGAGAGCAGTTCCATCACGGAGATCCCAAATGCTCCGGCGATAGGCTCCAGCAGGGTAATATCCGGATATCCCCTTCCGGTTTCCCACTTGGAAACCGTCTTGTCGGAAACCTGCAGGATCCGGGCCAGGTCCGCCTGCGTCAGGTTCTTCTTTTCCCGCAGGTCCCGGATCATGGCTCCCGTTACATACTGATTCATAGGTCTTCACCTCCGCCACAGAATATATCCTCCCGGCCGGAAGAATACAACCTACGCTTCGTAGAGTTGCCTGCTGAAAGGGCGGTGACCTGTCCGGCACCGCCCTTCTGTTTGCTTTCGTCTTTAGTCCCGCTTCAGTTCCGGGTTTTCCCGATAGCAGTTTTCCTTGTCCTCATACATCATCGCGTCCGCTTCGGACAAGGCCTTCCGCGGATCCATTCCGGCCCGGACAACGCAGTAGCCCGCGGCGAAGCTGACGTTGTCAAACAGCCTGGACCGGTTCTTGATCTCCGCGATCTTTGCCTGCAGCTCTTTTTCGTCCGCGCCCGGCACAAGGATGAAGAATTCATCGCCGCCGGCCCGGTAGATTTCCCCGCCGGCAAAGGTGTTCTGCAGGATGATCGCCGCGTTCTTCAGCAGCAGGTCCCCCGCCTCATGGCCCTGGTGGTCGTTGATGAACTTGAGGCCGTTCATGTCGGCAAAGACGACGCCCAGCTGCGCGGGCACCACGCCCGCAGCATCGGTCATCGCAGTAATCCGCTCGTTCATGGCGTTCCGGTTCATCACGCCGGTCAGCAGGTCCATCTTGCTCATTTCCTGCAGCTGCTCGATGAACTGGTTGTTGGCGATCTCCGAGGCGATGAAGTAGGTGGTCAGCTCCAGGGTATCCTTGATGTGGCCGGCGTCATCCTCCTGGAAGTTCGAGGCGTAAATGTAGCCCAGGTGCCGCCCGCGGGAGATCAGGGGGGAACAGCACCAGGCGCTCCACCCGGGCCGCTTTCAGCGACTGATACCAGGCCGGATTCCGCTCTTTGATGAAGTCCATATCCTGCCGGTCCCGCACCACGATGCAGAAGCTGCCGCTCATGGTATCCATCCAGGTTTCCGCCAGGGAATAGAAATCCTCGTCCAGGTAATCCTCCATTTTCGTCAGGTTGGATTCCGCCGACTTGGCCTGTCCCAGTACAGTGCACCTCCGCTGGTTGTGGTCCATGAGCAGGACACAGCAGTATTCCGCGCCGCAGATCTCCCGGATGTTTTCGATCACTTCCTGCATGATTTCGCCAAAGGGCTTGTCTTCCCGCAGCTTGATACAGGTGCCGATGATTTCCATCGCCGTTTCCTGGGAGATATTCAGGGACATCAGGTTATTGTCGTTCTTCGGAAGGAGCACCTGGGAGAAGGTGCAGTAGCCCATATTCTCATCGTCGCTTTCCAGGGGCATCAGGTAGGCCATGATGTCGAAGTCATAGCGGGGCGCGTGCACGCAGTTGTGCACGGGCTGCTTCAGCACTGCCGCACGGAAACACACATCCTCGAAATTCAGGTCCTTCGGGATGTAGCGGGTATACTCGCTGTTCGGAACGAACTCCACCTTCTTCGTGGAGTCCAGGCCGACTTCCCCGGATGCCAGCGCGATGGAATCGATATATTTCTGGTTGCCGGTGACGATGCGGACCGTTCCGCATTTTCCGTCCGGCTTTTTTTCGACAGACAGCACGCAGGTCATCGGATCAAAATAATCAGCGATCCTTTTCCAGTCCATGTTCTTCCTTCTTCCTGATGGTGGATACCAGAGGGACGGTTCCTGTGGCTCCCTGCTCTTTTCAATTCAATGCTTTTATAAGTTTATCATAAATGAAATCCGGTTTCAAATCCCCTTGCAGAACGCGATAATTTCCTCTTTTCTGGATTCCACATCCTCCCGGTGCTCGACGGCGGTCAGCCCCAGCCGGCCGCAGCATTCAATTTCCAGGTGGCCGTAGAAGTGCTCAATGGTCCCGATGAGCCGCTCGCATTCCTTCATATTCGGCCCGGTGCGCAGGGCCACCGCGTATCCCTTTTTGCCGGCCGGCAGGCTCCTGTGGGGATCATGGGTGTTGCACCAGGGAGTGCACCGGTCGATGAACGCCTTGAACTGGCCGGGAACATCCGCCCAGTAGGATGGGGCGACGGAGATAATGACATCCGCCTGTTCAAATTCACCCATCAGCAGGTCCGCGTCATCCTGCTGCACGCACTTCGCGGTGACGTGGCAGCTCCTGCAGCCTTTGCAGAAACTGAAACGGTAATCATCAATGCACACAGCTTTTACGTCATACCGACCGGACAGCTGCCCCGCAATGATCTTCACAATCTCCGCCGTGGCCCCGGTCCGCACCGGGCTGCAGTTGATTACCAGCGCTTTCATCCCGTTTTCCTCCTGTTATCCGCAGTAAGCACAAGGGGACGGTCCTTTTGTGTTTTTTCCTGACACCTATTTTCGTACTATGCTTATACTCAATCCCGTTAATCTGCTGATTTGCCTGATTGACAAACCTGCTTTTCGCAGGCTTCCAACATATTTGCCCGGGTGATCAAATATTTTTTTCACACATGCTGTCCAATCGGAAAGTCCGACAATGTTTCGGATAATCTCCTGAGCCTCTTTATCGTTTGGTCTGGATGGCTCATCATCCATACATTTATCATCGGATGCTTCTCTCAGATACTCCAATAATGCTTCCCGTCCTGCTATGCTCTCCGCAAAAGAAGTATCTGTTATCCCTTCTTTATGGAAATAATCTGCAGCACTGCTCCATGGATATTTTTCAGCGTTTTCACATATTCCCGCTTTGACCGGATTGTTCAGTATGTACCGGAGAACTGTAAGAAAGTATCCATGATCCTGAACCGGTTCGCTTCTGTACCTATCCTGAAACAGATGTCCTGTTCTGTAATACTTCTGATTGTACCAAACAACAAATCTTGTACCTATTCTTTTCATTACCTGTTCCAATGGTTCACCATCTGTTTGCAGGAGAATATGTATGTGATTCCCCATCAGGCAATATGCATACAAACGGAACAGGCTTAACTCCCGGCACTGTTCCATAACTTTCATAAAATGCCGGTAATCCTCTTCATCCATAAATATCTGTTGTCGATTGATTCCCCGAAGCATTACGTGATATATATTGCTCTCACTTTTTTTCCTCGCTGAACGCGCCATTCTCATCACCAACTTTTTTCTATCATAAAAGACTGATTGTTGTCAACACAAAAGGACCGTCCCCTTGTGTTCTGAATAATACAGGAATCCCCTGCCGTGAAAACGGATCACGCAGGGGTCCTTGGCGAAGAATCGCCCGGGTTCGGATGTAGGAGATTTGAAAAGCATCGTTTATTCCTTTCGTCAGTTGCCTGCCGGCCCCTCGTAGATCACAGCTTCCAGGGGCGCCAGCTGACCTTTTTCCGCTTTCCCTGCGGAGGAGACCAGCAGTTCCATCCCTTCCACGCAGGCGGCGTCATAGGCGGCCGGCTCCGTCGAGAGATTGATCAGGATAACAGCCTTCGCTTCTTCGTTTTCCCGGATATAGGCAAACACCTGTTCATGCTCCGGGAAAAGTTCCTCATAGGTCCCGTCCACGAGCTCTGCATGTTCTTTGCGCAGCCTGGACAGGGTGATATACCAGTTCAGCACGGAATCCGGATCCGCTTCTTCAGAAGCAGCATTGAAGGTCCTGTAATCATCGTTCACCGGCAGCCAGGGCGTCCCGGTGGTAAAGCCGGCATTCTCCGCGTCGGTCCACTGCACAGGCGTCCGGGCGTTGTCCCGGGAGAAGCGCTGCACGGCCGCCATGGCTTCCTCCTCGCTGTAGCCTTCCGACAGGGCAAACTTGTAATGGTTATGGGTGGATACATCCTGGTAATCGTCAATGGAACTCCAGTTCACATTCACCAGGCCCAGTTCCTCTCCCTGCATGATGAACGGCGTGCCGCGGGTCGTCAGCAGCAGGGTGCCCAGGGCTTTCCCGCCGGCCACGCGGTCGGCGCCTTCCGGCAGGAAGTGATTGATGGACCGGGGCTGGTCGTGGTTCTCCAGGAAAACGGGCACCCAGCCCTTTGTGGCGCGGGTCATTTCCTGGCTGTCCGAAAACAGCATTTTCCATTCCGGGAGCTTCCATTCCCGGGTCTCGCACCAGTTCATCTCATCCGGCAGGTCGATCAGCACATGGCCGATCTCGAAGATCATATCCATCACGCCGTCCCCGCCGACCCATTCCGGCAGTTCCTGCGAGGGTACACCGTTGGCTTCGCCCACGATGAAGATATCCGTTCCGGGTGTTACCCCTTCCTGGAACTCCCGGAGGAAGTCCAGGATGCCGGGGGTGTCAGCGGTCATGGCGTGAATGCCGGTCAGCCGGTCGTCCGCGTCCGGTCTTCCGTTCTCAAACACCGCCGGCTTTTTGATATAGGTGATGGCGTCCAGGCGGAAACCGCCCACGCCTTTCTGCACCCAGAATTTCGCCACGTCGAT
>JAEEGL014974934.1_pt1 | contig 11435 bp, 11 predicted proteins | sample 9134231 | NCBI WGS metagenome assembly JAEEGL01 (sample SAMN16246548, study PRJNA631951) | gut metagenome | biome: gut microbiome; feature: rumen; material: fiber-attached | host: Bos | place: Iran: Karaj | collected 2018-10
CCGGCGGCGAATACCGCATCCGGAGCCTGTACTTTGACGACGCGGCGGACACCGCGCTGCGGGAAAAGCTGGACGGCCTCAGCCGACGCGCCAAATTCCGCATCCGCCTCTACAATGACGACGCGGGCTTCATCCGCCTGGAGAAGAAGGTGAAGGCCGCCGGCCTGGGCACGAAACTGTCGGCATCATTGTCCCGCCCGGAGACAGAGCGGATCCTCGCGGGGGACATCGCGTGGATGGCTGGCGATCCGCGGGGCCTGCTGCAGGAGCTGTACATCCGGATGCGCTACGACGGTCTCCGGCCCAGGACACTGGTGGAATATACCCGGGAGCCCTTCCAGTATGCGCCGGGCAACGTCCGGGTGACCCTGGACAGGAACATCCGCAGCGGCGGCTTCTCAGACGATCTCTTTTCCGCCTCTGTGCCTCTGTATCCCGCTGCGCCGGGCGTGATCATCATGGAAGTCAAGTATGACCGTTTTCTCCCCCGCGCCATTCAGGACATTGTGCAGATGGCAGACAGGGGAGCCGGCGCGTTCTCCAAATACGCAGCCTGCAGAATCTTCACCGTCCGCTGAGACAGAAAGGAGTTCTCTCCATGAGCATTTCGGATATCCTGACCTCCGACATCCTGACCCGCGTGACCGCCGTATCCCTGACGGATATGCTGCTGACCGTTCTTCTCTCTTTCTGCACGGGCATGTTCATCTTCTACATCTATCAGAAGACTTTCCGCGGCGTGCTCTATTCACTCAGCTTCGGCCTGTCCCTGGTATCCCTGTGCATGATCTCCGCCATGCTGATCCTGGCGGTATCCAGCAATGTGGTGCTGTCTCTGGGCATGGTGGGCGCCCTCTCGATTGTCCGCTTCCGCACAGCCATCAAGGAGCCGCTGGACATCGTGTTCCTGTTCTGGTCCATTGCGGCGGGCATCGTTCTGTCGGCGGGCATGATCCCGCTGGCCGTGTTCGGCAGTCTGGCCATCGGCCTGGTGATTCTGCGGATCTCCCATGGGAAAAACAGCTCCGATCCCTATCTGATCATTGCGCACCTCGCCTCCGCCGAACATGAGGAGGCTGTCATGGAGATCATCCGCGGCCAGACCTCCCGCCAGCACATCAAGGGCAAGACCATTTCCGCCGACGGGAGCATGGAGCTGACCGTGGAGGTGCAGGTCAAGGATGACCGGAGCGCCTTTGTCCGGCAGCTCTCCGCCTCCGAAGGCGTCAGCGATGTGGTGATGGTGGCCTACAACGGCGACTATATGCAATGAGATAAGCAGCCTCGTTATCCCAGCATTGGGGGTTGCCATCCCCGCCATTTCCAGACTGTTCCCGGATGAATGAAGGGAGGAAAATGGAGGATTCCGCAGATCAGCTCGCATGGCCTGCCATGCGTTCGAAGGGGCTTGGGGACGTTTCCCCAACAAGCGCATCCGGACTTTGGGCCCGGGATGCATTGCTTGCGAAGTATTGAATCCTTCAATTTCGCTTGGAACTGGCAGTCATCAGGCATTTCACGCTTCTGCAGTTTTCAGGTCATCCGGTGTCCACGATCAGGGCTTGTCGCAATTTCCATTGTCCACTTTGCGGGTTACAGCTTGAACGGTACAGATGAGCGGGATTCCAAAAAGTTGTCGTCGGATGTCGCCAAAAGTCGCGAGACACCATAGGCCTTGCATGCTATACTGTAGGCTGTAAAGATGTCGCAGGATGTCAGGCAGATGTCAGGTGAATGTCAGGCAAATGACCTGCTTTGTCAGGCAAATGTCATCTTGATGGCACCCGCTTCGTCAAGTATACTGTATCATGTGGAACTGAACCCGAGAGCATCAGCAAAGATCTGCTGGTGCTTTTCTTATGCCACTCCTCGATGGGTCTCGCCTCTCCTTCCGGTCCCTCCGTGCAGGCTGATCCCCTGCGCGTTCACATACAGCCGTCCTGCGTCATGCCGTCATGAAGCATGCTCCGAACGCAGGGCGACATTCTTTTCCCCGGCCTGTGTGATCGGACACGCAGCGGGTTTTCTCTTTCTCACACCACGACCGCACCCGAACAGGAGGGATCCGCATGAGTCTTTTCACCCAGGTCAAGTCCCAGGTCACGACATGGCAGGCCGCCGAGGCCTGCGGACTGAAGGTCAGCCGAAATGGCATGGCCTGCTGCATCTTCCACGACGACCGGCACCCGTCCATGAAAATCGACGAGCGCTATTACTGCTTTTCCTGCCACGCCACCGGAGATGTGATCGATTTCACCGCGCAGATGTTCAGCCTTTCTCCCCTGGACGCGGCAAAAAAGCTGGCGGCTGACTTCGGCATCCGTCCCCTGCCGCCGGCGCAGAGCGCAGCAATTCCGAAGATTCCCCCGGCGCTCTCCGAACGGAAGGAGACGCTGGAGACGGTTTGTTTATTGTCCAAAGTTTGAACTGCTCCGCATACCGGCACCGGCCCGGAGATAACAGACGAGTGTAACCTCAGCACGTTTGTCTCCTGACAGACAGTGCCGGTTTGCCTATTTGCCGCCCTCTCAGAATCCCGTGTCCTTCCTGCATTCCGCGTACAGCTTCAGCAGCGTCTGCATGGTTGCTTCACAGGACGCAGGCGCGTTCATATATGGCATACCCGTATCCATGCTGCGGTAAAAATCTGCGATGCAGGCTTTATGTCCGGAGCCCCAATAGGAACGTCCGATCACCGGATCCGTTTCACAGGAGATCTCCTGCCTGCTGCCGTCCCGGAAAATGGTCATCAAATCGCCTTCCAGGCGGACGGCAGCCTGATCGAAATGCAGCTCAATCAGCACCGGAGCGTCCTGGCTGTACGCGTTGGAAGCAAAGAGCAGCGCACGGGTGTTTCCTCTTTGCAGGCAGATCTCCACCGTGTCCTCCACTTCGATAATCCCCCGCAGATGATGGTTGCGCATCGCAGCCTCCGCCTGATCCGGTACGCCGAGAAAGCCGATCATCAGATCCAGCGTATGGATCGCCTGATTGATCAGCGCGCCGCCGCCCTCTGTATCCCATTTTCCTTTCCAGTCTGCAGCGGCATAATATTCTGCCGTCCGATGCCAGGTGACAAAAGCCCGGATTCCCCGCAGCGCTCCGAAAGTACCGTCCCGCAGAAAATCCATGCAGGACCGGATATGGGGATGATAGCGGTTCTGAAAGCAGATGCCGACAGGTACGCGCTTTGCGGCTTCCTTCACCTGTTCCCAGCCCGCTGCGTCAATGGCGGGCGGCTTCTCTGTAAACACGGCAATTCCCCGCCCGGCTGCCTCCGCCGCCATAGCTGGATGCAGATAATGGGGCGTGCAGAGATGCACAGCATCCAGCTTCTCCCTGTCCAGCATCGCCTGCCAGTCCGAATAAGCGGCACAGCCATACCGTTCCGCCCGTTCCGGGATCACATCCGCACAGGCTGTCAGTTCCGTTTCCTCCAGTTCCTGCAGGATTTGGGCATGGACAGCAGAAATACCGCCGCATCCGATCAGGCCGACCCGATACATAATGATCCCTCAGCTTTCCGAATAAAGTAACACTTCTTTATGCTTATAATATCACATTCAAAAAATCCGGCAAATGTGTTTAGTTGACCGTTTTATTGCAAATATTGTCTGTCCCGGCAATGAAGGGCCGAACCTTCCGATGGAATCCGCTCAGGGAACACGGTTCTCCGAACGGCCGGGATAAATCCCGGAAAAAATGAATACAGCTGCATGAATGATTCCCGGTAAATTTACGGTACCCGCATTGCACAGGACTGAACCCCATGATAGAATCATACCACAGGCGGAACCGGTTATTTGTTTCTTTTTTCCCGTTTCATATCCTGCCGCAGCTTCCTCAGCGGAAACCGTTTATTTCAGCCGGAAGGATTAAATTGCATGAACGTATATGATTTCGACGGTACGATCTGTTATCCGGACAGCGCCATCAGCTTTGCCTTTTACGTAATGAACCGTCATCCGCATCTCTGGATTACCTTCTTTCCCAAAGCGCTCCGGAATCTGATCCGCTGCAAAAAAGGAAAGATGACCCGCGCCCTGATGATGCGCAGGTTTTTTGAGATCCTGCGGGTGAAGGATTTTGACAGGCTGATCACCCGTTACTGGGAAACGCATGAAAAGAACATCTCTGCCTGGTACCTGGCGCAGAAAAAGCCGGACGACCTCATCATCAGCGCGTCCCCTTCCTGCATTATCGAACCGATCGCCCGGCGTCTGGGCGTGAATTTCGTCGCGACGGAATACGACCGGGAATACGGCGTTTTCCTCGACAACCTGATGTTCGCGAAAAGCAAAGCCCGGTATATGATCGATCACGGTTTCCCGATGATTGACAATTTCTATTCCGATTCCCTCGCGGACACCCCGCTCGCGCTGTGCGCGGAAAAGGCGCATATGGTAACCGGCAAAGCGCAGGTCGTGACCGACTGGCCGCATCTGGATCCCGAAACCCTGAAGGAGGTTCACCGGAAGATCAACAGCGGCTGGACTGTCCGTCTCTGATACAGCATAAGCATAAAAGCCGGACAGCATACGGAGGAAAGCTTCATGATCAACGCACTTACAACGGCAGCAAGGATACTCGTTGAAGACGCGGATCAGCGGCTGAAGGCCGCGTACGACGCGGAAACCGGCCTTGTCCGCTGGGGCCCGGAGGCCCTTCCCTCCGTCCGGGAATCGCTGTATGCCGCACTGGGCCTGATGATTCTGGGATCGGATCACGGACAGGCAGCCCGTATCTGCGAAGCCGTGCTTGATCTGCAGCTGATTGCCCCCGGTGAAATCTGGCACGGCTGTTTCCGGCATCATCCCGGGGAACCGGCGCCGCCGTCCATGCCCTTTGACTGGCGGCGGCTCGGACTGGAAGGCCGGTATTTCGCCGACATCACCTGGGAACGCCTTTCCGCCCGGTACAGGCAGCTGCTCGCCGGCAGTTCGCTGTCCCCGGCGCAGCAGGACGAAGCCGGGCAGCTGCTGCTCCGCGCGCTCCGGCAGACTGTGCCTGTCGTCTGGGATACCTATGAGCCGAATCTCCGGGAGTTCGCCGGCATGGTTTTCGCCATGCTGCTGGAACACTTCGAAAACAGGCTGCCCGTATCCCTGGTGCGCCGCCTGGAGGAAAGCGGGCGGCAGCTGGTTGCCGGCTCGCTCGCCCGGGCGAAAAGTGATTTCACGCCGCTGAATACCAACATCCGCATCATGTACATCTTTCTCCTGGACTGGTTCGGCCGCAGGATAGACGAGCCTTCCTGGACGGAGGAGTCCCTCCTGCAGGCCCGGAAGCTGCTGGAGGAATACCGCGAATTCCACGCCGTTTCGGAATTCAATTCGCCCACCTACTACGGTGTGGATCTCTCCACGGTCGGTTTCTGGCGCAGATACGGCAGCCGGGAGGAGCTGCGGGCGCTGGGCGCCGAACTGGAAGAAGGCCTCTGGCGGGACGCGGCGGATTTCTACAATCCGGAAATGAAAAACTTCTGCGGCCCGTACTCCCGCAACTATGAGATGGATATGCGGATTCACACCTGCTTCTGCGATCTGATGTATCTGGGCCTCGGCGCGCCGCGCTTCCCCCTGCACCCGTTTTCCGAGGAAAGCGTATGCAATCCGCTGCTGGTGCTGGGGCAGGTCAGCATTCCGGCGGATGTGATCCCGCGGCTGACCGGGCCCTGTGTTTCCCGTACCCTGAAACGCAGCTTCCGTGAGCTGAGCGAGCGGGGAGATCCCGCCTGCCGCCATGCTCTTTGCACCGCCGCGGCATATATTACCCCGGGCCTGATGCTGGGCGCTCTTTCCGGAAGCACAAATCCGAGCCACCAGCTGCACCCCCTGACGGTTTTCTGGCGGAACGGGGAAGAAACCGGAAGCATACGCCTCCTGCGCTCCCTGCCCGACGGACGGATGTGCCATCTTCATACCGTCCTGTTCGACGGGCGGCTTGAGGATGCGCGGATCATAATGCGGATTGACAATGAAACCGGCCGGGACGCGGACATTTTCTATGAAATCACGTGCAGGGGTATCCGGGAAAGCCGGCTTCTCCCGGACCGGTGGGATCTCCCGGGGCTGACAGTCCGCCTGGCCGCACAAGCGCCCGCTCCCGCGGTCCGACGGGTGGATCCTGAAACGGTCCGGGTCATCTATCCCAGCCGGACCGCCCGGCCGGACAGCCTCCGTATGCATTTCCGGATCGAACCTTTCCGGACGGAAGGACACCCGTAAATCACAGGAAAACAGGGATCTTTTCCTGCATTTACCTTCCGGCTTTTCTTCTGGTATAATAGCGGACAAAGGAGTGTGGTATACGGCATGAAGGATCTGTGGGAACTTTACTGGGCATACCTGAAAATCGGATGCGTCAATTTCGGCGGGGGATACGCCATGCTGCCCCTGCTGGAGCGCGAGCTTGTGAATAAAAAAGGCTGGACCACGATGGACGAGCTGCGGGATTATTTCGCCATCGGCCAGTGTACGCCGGGGATCATCGCCCTGAACGTGTCCACCTTCATCGGGCAGAAACGCAAAGGCGCCGCCGGCGCGGTCGCCGCCGCCTTAGGCTTCCTGACCTGCCCGATCGCCATCATCCTGATCATCGCCGCGTTCCTGACCAACTTTGCCCAGCTGGAAGTCGTGCAGCATGCTTTCGCCGGCATCCGCGTCTGCGTATGCGTTCTGATCGTCCAGGCGGTGCTCCGGCTGTGGAAGTCCTCGGTCGTGGACGTTTTCACCCTCACCCTTTATATCGTTATCCTTGCGCTGAACTCCCTGAATACCTTCACGTCCGTCCTGCCGGTGAAGGTTCCCGCCGCCGTGCTCGTGATCCTCGCCGGAATTGCCGGTCTCACGGCTTCGCTGATCAAAAACAAAAAGAACGCCGCGCGGAAGGAGGGAGACGCATGATCCTCCTCCGCCTCTTCTTCGAATTTGCCAAGACCGGCCTGTTCGCCGTGGGCGGCGGCCTGGCCACCCTGCCTTTCCTGTATGAGATCTCGAACAACACCGGCTGGTTTACCCATGCCGATGTCGCCGATATGATCGCGATCTCCGAATCCACGCCCGGCGCCATCGGCATCAATATGTCCACCTACGCCGGATATAAAACCGCCCTTGCAAACGGCCTTCCCGGAATCCTGGGCGGCATCGTCGCGACCGTCGGCCTCGCGACCCCGTGCATCCTCATTATCCTGATCATCGCGAAGTTCCTGGAAAAATTCCGGAAAAACCCCCTTGTGGAAGGCGCGTTCTACGGCCTGCGCCCCGCGTCCATCGCCATGATCACCGTCGCCGGTCTGAATGTCGCGAAAGTCTCCCTTATTAACCTGGACGCCTTCAGCGCCACCGGCGCCGTCGGCGACCTGTTCCTCTGGAAAGCCATCGCCCTGGGCGTCGCGCTTTTCATCGCGCAAAAAAAGCTGAAATGGCATCCTGTCGTCTTTATCGCCATCTCAGCCGTTATCGGTATCGTATTGAAATTTTAGTTTTCCGGATTCTCCGGAATGTTTTCGAAGAAATCGCTGTGCTCCCTGTCCGGGCCGACCTTTGAGCGGTACAGGCCGAACACCTGGGAGTCGTACGGGCCGTCCGTGTACACCTCATATTTGCCTATGGCAAACTGGGACAGATGGCACTGCCACGCCGCGTCCGCGACCTCGTAGGCGGTTTTTCCGCCGAAAGCCTCAAGCGTCATTCCCTTCCAGTCAAAGATCACCCGGTCTTTTCCGTACAGGTGAATGTAGCATTTCGGCACCTCCCAGGTGCCGTATTTTTTGGCTGATTCAGGTTCGGCCCTTTTGTTTCCGCTCTTCTCCAGCGCGTTGATCACGATGTCCGCGCAGACCTTGTGCACTCCGTGGCCGTATTCCCCGTGGATATCGTGGGTCACCACCACGTCCGGTTTGTAGTGCCGGAACACCTCGATCATATAGCTGCGTACTTTGTTTTTGCCGATCTTTTCGTAAGCGGTGTCCATCGACATCGTGTACCGGTCATAGAATTTCCCGGTCAGGGGATATGTCCGCTGTCCCGCGGCCCACAGCCCGTCCAGCAGCTCTGTCCGGCGTTCGGCCGTGCTCTCCGTAATATAGCACACCAGCACGTCCTTCCCGCGCTCCGCCCCGTAGTAGGGAATCACCGCGCCGAGAAAGATATATTCATCGTCCGGATGGGCAACCACCGCCAGCAGGTCCGCCTTCTCAACCGTCGGTTCCCAGACCTGCACGGAGGCGGGGCGCTCCCCCGCGGAATAAACTTCCAGCTCGTTGATGCGGATCGTGTTCTCCCAGGGGTTATGGGCGGCGATCCTGAATTTTTTCACATTGTCCAGCGGCGTCCAGGTGTTCAGGATATCCGACTCATATCCGCCCGCGCGGACCCATTCGCCGTTCTCCTCCACTTCAACGCACCAGTATTTGTTGATGAACGTCCATTTGATCTGCACCCCGGAACAGGTCTCCCCCTCCGGCAGCGTCACTTCCACCCATGGGGTCCAGGTTTTGGCCGATTCCCAGTAATAGCTGTAATCGCCGTTGTACAGGTCGTACGGATTCACGGCAGACCCCTTCGATACCCGGTATGTACATTCGGAAGCGATATTCCGGGCTTCCTCCGCCGCCCCGGCCGCGGTCAGCGCGGCCAGCAGGAGGAGCAGGCAGAGCAGAAACCTTCCCGCGGATTTTTGATTCATGGACGTCGTCCTCCTTTTCCTGCGGATATCTTATCTTTCTTCCCGGCGCCTGTCAAACCGTTGTCCTTGTGCATCCGCGCCGCGTGTGGTAGGATGATTGTGGTTTATTCTGATACAGGAGGAATCTTTCCATGTCCTTTGAACAGATCGGTATCCGTCCTGCCCGCATCCTGCTGCCGGCGCCCGGTATTGCGCATGAATCCTGGGCGTGCATCGCCTGCGACCAGTACACCTCCGAGCCGGCCTACTGGGAAAAGGCTTTCGCCTGCGCCGGGGACGCGCCGTCCGCCCTCCGGCTGGTTCTGCCGGAAGTTTACCTGCGCGAGAGTGAAAAACGGATTCCCGGCATCCATGCCGCCATGACCCGCTGCCTGGCGGAAGGCCTGCTGGTTCCCGCTGTGGATCCGGGCTTCGTCCTGTGTGAGCGCACCGTTCCCTCGGGCACGCGCCTCGGCCTCGTCTGCACGGTCGACCTGGAACAGTATTCCTTTGAAAAAGGCTCCCTGCCGCTCATACGGCCCACGGAGCAGACCATCGCCTCGCGCCTGCCTCCCCGGCTGGTGATCCGCCGCGGCGCGCCGGTGGAGCTGACGCATATCATGATCCTGATCGACGATCCGGAGCGCACCGTGCTCGAACCGCTGCAGGCGAAGAAGGACGGGCTGCGCAAACTGTACGATTTTGACCTGATGATGAACGGCGGCCATCTGAAGGGCTGGGCTGTGGACAGCGCGGAAGACCTCGCGCACGTCGACAGTTCCGTGAACGCCCTGCTGCGGAAGCTCGGAAAGGATCCGCTTCTGCTGGCCGTCGGCGACGGCAACCATTCCCTCGCCACCGCCAAAGCATACTGGAATGAAATCCGGGAGGGGCTGAGCGAAGCGGAACGGGCGGACCATCCCGCGCGCTACGCGCTGTGCGAGATCGTGAATATCCACGACGAAGCGCTGCTCTTCGAGCCCATTCACCGGGTCGTCACCGGGACGAGCCCGGCCGGACTGATGCGGGACTGGCAGGCGTACGCCGCGGCGCGCGGCATGACGCTGGACGCGGCGGAAGGGCATACCTTCACCGTGGTGTCCGCGGAAGGCGACAGGGCCGTAACTGTCGGGAATCCCGAAGGCGCGATTCCCTGTGAAACGATCCAGAAATTCCTGGACGATTACCTTGCCGGGCACCCCGGGGCGGAGATCGACTATATTCACGGCGAACAGTCCCTGCGGTCGCTGGCGGAAGCACCCGGCGCGGTCGGTTTCCTGCTGCCCGGAATCGACAAGCATTCCTTCTTTGCCGATGTAAGGAGGCTCGGCGTTCTGCCGAGAAAAACCTTCTCTATGGGCGAAGCGGACGAGAAACGGTTTTACATGGAGGCAAAAGAGATCTGACATTCCATTTCAGACAAAAATGAGGCTGGTTTTCAGCCTCATTTTGTTATTCCGGTTCACTTTACTGCAGCTCAAAGGTTACCTGGACGCATCTGGACAGGAAACCGATCTCGCTGATCGGAACGGTTTCCGCCTCGTACTGCCGGTCATAAGACTGCAGCAGCACGTTCCGGTCATCCAGTACCTTGATTTTGCGAAGGTAGCGGTGCTCGTTATACGTCAGCAGCATGACCGCGCCGTCCACCGGGCTGTTCGCCGGCACCGTCAGCACGATATCCCCTTTATGGATCCGGAACCCCCGCATACTGTCGTCCGGCGCGAGATAAAAGAACACCTTGTCCGGATTCGCGCCCTCGATGCGCCCGTTCTCCAGCGGCACCAGCTTGTAGGAAACAGGCTTCATCACGGCGTTCATCACCGGAACCCGCCGCAGTACGCTTTGCAGCGCGTCCAGCCAGACGCTCCCGGCCACGGTCTCCTCCTGCGAGGAGGCGACGACCTCCGCTTCTTTCCGCTCAGGTTTTTTTGCGGCCGCGGCCATCCGCGGCTGCACCTGCACCAGGTCTACCGTGGAGGCGATGTCGTCCAGCGTGAATTCCGCTTCGTTCTGGTTTTTCAGCCCGATAGCCTTCAGGATCCGGCGCGCCTGGTCATCCGCGATGATCCGGGTGCCCGCTTCCACAGCCAGCAGGTAGCTTTCGCTGACGCCGGTTTTCTTCGCCACCTGCTTCGGCGTCATCTTCTGACGGATCCGCTCCGTGCGGATCAGATCTCCCAATCGGCTCATTGGTAACTCCTCTATGCTCCTTTGCGGACGCCGCTGCCCGGCCCTGCTCCGTTCGCAGTGACAGCCGGCCGCGGCGGAAATCGAAAATCCGGATATATCCGCGTTATCCGTGCAGTCCCTGCTCCTGGCGCTCCATATTCTCGATCACGACATCGTAGATTTCGCCCAGGCTCGCGCAGTATTCCAGCACCTTCCAGGGTTCATTGGTATGGTAGTGGATCTTGATCAGCTCGTCGTCGCCCACAGCCAGCAGGCAGTCGCCCTTGAAATTTTCGGTAATATAATCGTTAATGGCATCCTCGTCCAGATCGTGCCCCTCAATCAGCAGCTGTGTGTCAAATTTGAATTCCAGCATTCCCTTCCGCTCCTCTCATTCTTTGAAAACATTGGTTATTGTATCATCTCCGGTATAAAAGTCAATTCACATCCTGTTTTCGTCACTTTGCTTCAGCCCAGTTCATGCCGCGGTGTACTTCGGCAACCAGCGGCACCTTCAGTTCGGCTGCCCCTTCCATCGCCGTGCGCAGAATCTCCGCCGCCCGGTCCGCCTCTTCCGGCGGGCACTCCAGCAGCAG
>JAEEGL015335690.1_pt1 | contig 11435 bp, 10 predicted proteins | sample 9134231 | NCBI WGS metagenome assembly JAEEGL01 (sample SAMN16246548, study PRJNA631951) | gut metagenome | biome: gut microbiome; feature: rumen; material: fiber-attached | host: Bos | place: Iran: Karaj | collected 2018-10
AACGCCTTCTTCTTAATCCTCATGACCGGACAATATTTCTAAAAAGTCTAGTCAAGAGGAAAAAACTAAAAATTTAAAATTTTTTTCATTTTTTTTAACCATATTTTAAATATTTATGCTATAATAAAGAACTTGATTAAGTCAAAAATTTTGACAAAGAAGTTAGGAGTAACTGTGAACAAACGCGATTTTCCAAAAATCCATTTTTACGATCAGGATTTTGTAGACATTTACGATAAGACTTGGGCATGGTTATCTAACTTCTGGATAGATGCTAAAAGCGGTGAAGTTTCAAATGACGGATATTTCATTTACCCTGAAGATGAAGGCAAAAAGCTTGTAATCGACCAGTTTGAATCCATCTTTTCTTCATTTTTTCTCGTATATTCAAACAGAAACTATCCTGCAAACCAGAATCTCGACTATTTTTACAGCAAACAGGAAGAAAGCGGTGCAATCCGCTGGAAGTACGACATAAAAACGGGCGAACCGGTAAAGACTTCGGCAAACCCAGAAGGAGTAGGTCTTCCACTGTTCGCCTGGGCTGAATTCAACCTTTATCATAAATCAGCAAACAAGCGCCGAATCAAGGACATTATGCCTGTTCTTCAGAACTACATGAACTGGGTGGACAGCACATACAAGCAGCCGAACGGACTTTACAACGCTCCAATGTCAGCAAGTACAATGACAAATTCACCGCGCAAAGACTGCTGTTATCCGGTTGATTTTAACTCGGCAATGGCAATCAACTGCGCACACATGAGCGCCCTCGGTGACATTCTCAACGACAAGGAATTAAGTTTTAAATACAAAAAAGCATACTTCTCCCTCAAAACCCGTATCAATTCAATGATGTGGGACAGCGAAACAGGATTTTATCACGACCTGGACAAGGACGAAAACCGTCTTCCGCAAAAAACAATCGCAGGTTTCTGGCCGCTTCTGGCAGAAATCCCGAACGCCGATAAGGCAGATGCATTAATTGAACATCTTTCCAACCCAAAGACCTTTGGAACAGACCATCCGTTCCCAACTTTGAGTGCCGACAGTCCTGATTTTAACCAGGAAGGCGAAGGTTTCAGAGGTTCAGTTTATCCTGCATTCAACTTTATGGTTATCAAGGGCCTTGAAAAGTATCAGCGCTATGACCTTGCCCGTGAATGCGCAATCCGTCACCTGTACTTTATTCTCGAAGGCCTGCAGCCGGTTGACGGCAAAAAAGGCGATATTTACGAAGCATATAAACCTTGCAAGGAAGGCAAATCTACAATGGCCAAAGACCCGAACTTTCCGAAGGTACGCTATCTCCAGGCCGCAGGTTTGTCTACAATCGCACTGATGATCGAAAACGTAATCGGTCTTTCAATTTCTTTGCCGCGCAAGACTGTAGACTGGATTATTCCAAACCTGGAAATCATGGGAATCGAAAAGCTCTCCCTCAAACGCAACCTTATTACAATTTTGAGCAACAAGAGTGCAAGGGGATGGGAAATCCAGATGGAAAGCGAAAAGCTTTACTACTTTACAATCAACATTCTTGACCAGAAGAAAAAGACACTTCCAATTCCATCCGGCAAGTGTTCAATGCTCATCGATAAACTGTAATATCCCATGTCATTGCCTGGCAATGACATAGGAATCTTTGCAAAAACTATTCTTCTTTCTTGTATTTGTCAGCAACAATTGCCAGGTTGTTGACCATGAGAATCGGCTGGCGGGTTGCGTCCAGGGCATCGCGCCACAAAGCACCTTCCGGATCAACATAGTTACGGCGTTTTGTTACCATTTCGATTGGAATGTGAACATACTTTCCGTTAACCAGGCCTACTACCATCTTTGTCTTTCCTGCCATAGCCGCGTGAACGGCGTAGCTTCCGAGGCGTTCGCAGTAGATCGAGTCATTTGCTGTAGTTACAGAAGAACGAATCTGGTAACTCGGGTCTACGTATTTAAGGTTAATGTGAATTCCCTTGATGCTAAAGTAGTTGATGATTTTATCCCGCAGGTATACACCAATGTCGCCCAGCTTTTTGTTACCGCTGGCATCAGTTTCGTTTGTATCCTTGAACAATTCCTGGCCTGCACCTTCAGCAACTACAATTACTGCGTGGTGGCGTTCAAGAATTCGTTTTTCAAGATGATCCAAAAATCCGTTAGGTCCGTCCAGTTCAAATGGAACTTCTGGAATCAGACAGAAGTTTGTTTCATGGCTAGACAATGCAGTTGCGGTTGCAATAAAGCCTGATTCCCGGCCCATGAGCTTTACAAGTCCGATACCGTTAATCTGACTGAATGCTTCCATGTGAATCGAAGTAACGGCTTCTGTAGCACGCTGAACGGCTGTTTCAAAGCCAAATGAGCGGTCGATGAACAAAAGGTCGTTATCAACAGTTTTTGGAATTCCCACAACGGCAACTTTAAGTCCGCGTTTTTCAATTTCGTTTGCAATGTCCAGGGAACCGCGCTGAGTTCCGTCACCGCCGATGATAAAGAGCATATTGATATTCAGGGATTCAACAGAGTCTACAATGTCGCTTACACGGTTTCCGCCGCCACGACTTGTTCCCAGGAAGGAACCTCCGATTTTATGAATATCATCTACGTTTTCCGGAGTTAAGTCGATTGTGTCAAATCCGCTTTCCGGGAAAAATCCCTTAAAACCAAATCTGAATCCACGGATTTTCTTAACGCCGTATCGATAATAAAGACAGCGCACAACCGCACGAATTACATCGTTAAGACCCGGACAAAGACCGCCGCATGTACAGATACCTGCAGTTACATGAGCCGGATTAAAATAAATAAACTCCCGGGGACCTGCTTTCTGCATAAGATTGGATTTATCAAGCCCGTCCGAAGGCGCTTCATCAGCAAATACATTTACTTTATAGCGCACATAAGAATCGTCTCTTACATAATTTGCCCTGAAATCACCATGCTTTGTTGAAAGTTCAATAGGTGAACGAACCTTACAAGGTCCAAGCTGATCAATTGTAAAATCATAATCGTCTTTCATACAAACATCTCCTGCATATATTCACTAATTATATCCCTTTTTGACTGAATTCTCAATTTTAACTTTTGTTATTCCAGTCATTTCAATAAAAACCGATTTCTTGAACCTTCACCCATTCTCGAAAAAACCGTTGGTTTAAATTCCTCAAAAAATAGGAGGATTTTTATGAAAAAAATCTTAAGCACAATGCTCGTAGGAGCATTGATTGCAGGCGCTGCATTTGCTGATGTAGGATTCTCTTACACAGGTGTAGCAATTCTTGGAGGTCGTAATCATAGCTTCGACGATGGGTATGATAAAGATAAAGGTACTTACAAGAAAGATGCTGACAAAGAAGGTAAGAGTAGCTTAAAACAGTTGGAAGAAATCTTTCGTAATGATTGTCTTTCTCTATCAATCTCAAACGATGTAGCTGGTGTTGTTTGTGACTGGGATATCACAAGTACAGATGCTGATACTACAATCAACAAGTCAAAAACAAAGACACAGCACGAAGGTACTGTAATGTCACTCGATTCATTCTATGCATGGATGACATTCGGACTTCCAGTTGGCAATCTCCAGATTACTTCTGGTAAATGGACAAGTCGCTATGTTAACCGCGTTAACTCTGCCGCTGGTAACCTTGATGCTTACAACAACTATCTTGAACGCTTTAAGCCAGGTAACATTGTTGAAGATGCACTAACAGCAGACTCAGACAATCTTACAGAAGGTAACTATTCAACAGTTCTCGCATATACACTTGCAGACACATTGCCAGGAACTTTGATGGTTAAATTTGGTCTCGTAAATAGCAATTACAATGATCCTGACAATAGCGCTTCTGGAACACCTGATGTTACACTCAAATCAGGATTCGTTGGAGAAGTTTGCTGGTTCCAGGAAAACCTTATCAAAGCAAATGTTGCTGTTAAAAACTATGTAAAAGGCGCAACATCACTTGGTATTTTTGTAAGCCCTCTTATGGTTGCAGGTCTTGATGCAACAGTTGGATTCTCAACAGCTATCGTTGATTCTGACTGGGTTAAAGACTATTCAGAAATCGCACTTGATATCCGCGCTCGCTATGCAGTAAGTGAAAAAACTGGAATTACAGGTATGTTCAACTACTCTAACGCAGGTATCAAGGATAACGATAAAACAGCTATGTGGACAATGCTCGGTATTGACTATGCAGCAGGTGAAAACATCAAATTCGTAGCTGCTCTCAATAACACAGTAAATGATTTTGATGCTGAACTCTGTAAAGATTCTGAATTTGCTTTCTCTGCAGGATGTGATGTTCAGGCTTCAGAAAAAGCAACTGTATCTGTAGGATTTGACGCTAACTGGACAAACGCAAAACCGTTCTCAGGAACAGCTGACGTTTCAGTTCCTATCTCCGTTTCTTTCTCTCTCTAATTTTGAGTGTGTAAGTAACAGAAAAGAAAATTCTTGGAGGAATTAAATGAAAAAGATTATTAGCGCACTCGCAATGGGTGCTTTGGTAGCAACTGCTACTTTTGCTGACGTTTCTGTAAACCTTAACTTCAGACAGCGCGCAAATATGTATGCTACAGCTTCAGGTGATAATACTATCAGTGCTAAGGGTGTTGTAACTAAAGGCACAAAAACAGACGAATCTTACGCTTTCTTTACAGATGCATATTCTGGAAGTGGTTCTGATAACCTTGCTATTTCTCTCTCAGGAGATATCGTATCTTTCGATATGCAGTGGGTTGCTGATGCAGCAAAAACAAACGGATGGCGTGCAAAGGGATACAATGCTTCTGTATTCCTCGGACCTGTAACTGTATTTGGTGGTCTCTGGGCTGATGGTAAACAGAACGGAGCTTACCGCAATAAGACTCTTATCGACGCTGGAAACTTTGAAGGTATGGATTTTGAATGGCACAAAATGGGTTCTGGCTACAAAAACGTACCTGATAACTGGATTGATAATATGGTAGGTGCTTTTGGTAACCTTCCAGAAAACTTTGCAGCAGGCGTTTCATACAAAGTACCTGGTATTGACAATGGTGCTTTGACTCTCAATGCAACTTACATCACAAACGAAACTTCTTCTACATACGGTGCAGATGTTGCTTTTTCTAAAGCAAAGCATACATATGGTTTCGTAGCTGATGGTCGTATTGATGGTCTTGGACAGGCTGAACTCGCTGTTAAGTATGGTGATTGGGGACAAAAGAGAAGCAAAAAATCAACTGATCCTGAAAAGAATGATGATTACAAAGGCGAAATGGTACAGGCTATTGGTGCCGGTCTTTATGTTATGCCAACAACAATTAAAAACCTCTTTACAACAATCGGTGGTTCTATTGGTGTAATCGACGGCAACTTCGAAGACTACTCTGCAGAACTCCGCTTGCACTATGTTGTAAAACCTAACAAATTCACTATTACATCATTCCATTCATTCTCTGCTTTGACAGATGCAGAAAACTTCGAAGATTATCAAAAGGATGATCGTACTGACGGTTCTAAAGGTGCAAATGTACCTATCCGCTCACTCGCAGATTACAGTATCGCTAATGGTAACATGAAGGGTGCTGCTATTATTCAGCGCGATGCAATTCTTTCAAACAACATCGGTGTGCGTTATTTCGTAACTCCAAGCCTCGCAGTAACAGGTATTGTTGCTGACATGGTTGGTCTCGGAAAAGATCTCGGACAAAAAGTTATAGATAAAGACGGCAAAGAAACAACAGACGCAATTGTACAGGTTCGTGCATCACTTTGGGCTCAGTTCTACGCTGATAAAAACAACTCTGTATCAATCGGATGTGTATATGCCATTAACGATGTAACTGATACTTTCGGTACAAAAGTATCAGCAATGTCTATCCCGGTTATCTTCCGTGTTAAGATGTAGTTAGACTCTGTCTAATTTAGAGCGGTTCGAAAGGGCCGCTCTTTTTTTTTGGTTAAAAAATTTTCCTTGCAGCTTCTGAAGTTTTTTTACGTGATAAAGGAAGAAAGACTTGCGGTCAGAATAATTAAACTTCATACTGCATATATAAAACAAAAAAAGCTTATTGCTTAACTTGAATTTTCCCTTCTTCTCAGCTTTTTCCCAAAAAGTCCCGGTTCAACACGGGCACAAGATTGTACAACTTCAGGAGGACATAATGGTTTACGGGTATATTCGTGTTTCCACAGACAATCAGAACACGCAGAATCAAAAAATGGAAATTCAGAACTTTTGTCAGAGAGAGAATCTGATTGTTGACAGCTGGATTGAGGATGTTATAAGCGGCACTAAATCACCACAACAACGCAAGCTTGGCAAAATAATCATGGAAAACTGCAAGGAAGGTGATTTGATTATATGTACAGAACTTTCAAGACTTGGGCGTTCACTTTTAATGATCATGAATACGCTTAATTTTTTTCTGGAACAAAAGGTTGCACTATGGACCATCAAGGACAACTACAGGCTGTCTGATGATATTTCCAGCAAGGTTATTTCCTTTGCGTTTGGTCTTGCCGCGGAAATTGAGCGTCAGCTGATAAGCCAGCGGACAAAGGCTGCTCTGCAAAGGGCGCGGCTGGAGGGTAAGCAGATTGGCAGACGGAAGGGCCAGAAGTCAAAGTCCTATAAGTTATCCAAATACGAGGACTTTATTAAACAGCAATGGCTGGAAGGCAAAACAAAACGGGAAATTGCCCTCGAGCTGGGGTGTTCCTGGGAAACAGTAGAATCCCAGTTAATTAGAATGAATTTAATTACGAAAAAGCCTGTCAGACACAGAAAACGTATCTGACAGGCTTTTTGGCTGTTTAATGGAACCTACATCAAATCAAAATTTGCCGGGTAGAGGTCGCTCGGGTAAGCGCGAGTTTTCGTAAAGAAAACTCGGTAAGCAAGACGCGAAGCGGATTGCAACAAATACTTTATAAAAGCCTCATGCAAGCTTATTTTGGTTAGAATAATGCAATTTGCATTGAATTTACCTGCAAAACGATATATATTTGATAACAGGAGGTAGCAATATGACAAGTTTAAGCATTCGTATGGAAGATGAAACAAAAGCTGGTTTCGACAAATTTTGTGATGAAATAGGGCTTTCTGTTTCCTCGGTTTTCAATATGTTTGCCAAAAAAGTTGTTCGGGAGCAGAGGATTCCTTTTGAAATCAACGCGAACCCGTTTTATTCAGAAGAGAATATGAAATTTCTGCGGGAATCAATCGTGCAGGACAAATCTGGCAACACAAAAAGCATTCCAATGAATGAATACGAACGCCTTAAAGCTCTTGCAGAAATAGCTGAGCAGAAAGAAATTTTTGAAACCGTGCAAGAACGTAAAAACACTTCTTCTTCAGAATTTGTTTCATTTGATGAAGCTAAGAAAATTGCAGGTGTATAGGAGGTAAATGTATGCATGAAGAAAATGGAATTGTATATTCAGATAATCCAGAGCCTATGTTGACCGTTCTAGAAGTAAGGCACATGTACAGTGGTGTTTACCTGTTAAAGTTTTCAAATGGAGTTACAAAACTTTTTGATACAACAATTCTTGAGGGAGAAGTTTTTGAACCCTTAAAGAATCCCGAAGTTTACGAAAACCCTAAAATAGAATATGGTATCGTAACCTGGAATAATGGCGAAATTGATTGTGCCCCTGAATATATGTATGAACATGGTTTTGTTTACAACACAGAGGATGTTGTTTCAGAAGCATAAAATCTTATTCAAAACAAATCTAATCAAACTTTGAAAGAAGAATTTCTTTCGGCTAAAAGATATAACAAGATGATTTTCCATCATTAGAAAGGCTTTTTATATTTTGAATTATTATATATAATTTTTTATATGAAAAAGATTTTATTATTTCTTATCGCACTTCCTGTTCTGGTTATGGCAGGATGTTCTTCAAGTAAAGTAGATTTTACTCCTTACAAAACAGGAGCAATCTTATCAGTTCGATCGAATTCAGCACTTCCATGGTATGTTCCAAAAGGTTCGGCAGAATCTGACGGAAAAAAAGAAAATACCGGTGAAGGCATTTTGACTCAGGCTCTTCATAATATGACCGGCAACACTGACCCGGAATTAAACTCTGCCCAGGAACGACTGGACGATGCAGAATCCTCTTTCCGCGACATAATGGCAGAAATAGCAGGAGTACAGATTCTTGATAAAGAAACTGTAGTTAATTCAAAAAAATACAAAATGATTGGTGGCGGAGTTTTAAAAATATTACAGTCATCAACTGCAGCAACCGACTATCATAATTTGACCCAGATCAGTAAATTCAACTGCCGCGAAATTTTGAAGGAAGTAAATGCCGATTGCGGCTTTATCCTCTCATTCCAGTTTAACAAAAAAGTAATGGAAGGTAACCGCAGCTACGGCGAGATTGCACCGTACGGTGAACTGAGAGTTACAATGATGGATCAACAGGGCAACAAAGTTGCAGAAAAAAAATACGCTGCAGACGGTGCTGAGCGTATCAAAGTGAGAGGCCGCAGTTACGACCACGCTGAACTTGTTGATTTGTATGGAGAACTTTCCAAAACATTAATCAGCATGTTTGCGGTAGACTGGGTTTCTTCTAATTAACACAATCCAGAACAAACTGATTAATCAGATTTTCAATTAACGGCGGGAACAACTCAACAAGTGCGTCCCTGTCGTAATTGAGCTTTGAAATCTCAATTGTATCAAATGATGTAGAAAGATAATCTTTATTGATTATAAGTTTACCTTTATCATCATAAACTTTTGCAGTCATTTCGGCTCTGCCACCAAGCTTTCCACCTAATTTACTGCCCTTCATCAGCATTTTATTAAACTTGAATTCAAGAAGGACTAGACTTTTTGCTCCAATTTCCTTTTCCAGAAGACGGGCTTTTTTACCGTTGATATCATAAAAAACCTTATAGTCGATTGCGCGGCAGCGTGTGTCGAGCAAAGCGAGCGGACTGTTTCCAAGAGATTTATATGTATCGCTGTCGATAACCTTGTCCTTATCAACTACTTCACAGCCGGCAATTTCTACAAGGGTTTTTGCGAGAACTTCGTCGGCGTAATCTACACGGTCTAGCCTTGTTAAAAATTCCGGATTTTCTTTTGCAAGAAATTTATTAACAGTAACTGTTAATATGCCTTCATCGTCACCGTATTCGTCTTCCCGGGTTTCATCCGAATAATAAGGAAGGGTCTGATTTGCAGCGACATTAACAATCGCAACCGGCGACAAATCAGCAATGTTGATTACTTTTGTACTTGAACAACCAATAAAAAGAGCCCCGCTAAGAGCGCTCATCAAAACGAATAATGCTTTTTTCATATCCATATATTATATAAAACAAGAACTTTTATAAAGAGTTACGCTTAAACAAAAAAAAGAGCGGCCCTTTCGAACCGCTCTAAATTAGACAGAGTCTTATTACATCTTAACACGGAAGATAACTGGGATAGCAATCATGTTAACTGCTTTACCGTTGTTAGCTTCTGTGAAGTTGTAAGAAGAGTATACGAGACCAACAGCAACTGAGTTGTTTTTGTCAGCATAGAACTGTGTCCAAAGAGATGCGCGGAGCTGTACTTCAGAGTCATCAACTTTAACACCTGCGTTGTCGCCCATACCGATCATATCTGCAACGATACCGAATACAGAAAGTGTGTCGTTAACATTGTAGCGAACCATCAAGTTGTTAGACAAAATCTGGTCACGGAGCATAGGTGTACCACCACATTTACCATCTGCTTTAGTGTATACATCTTTACCGTCAGTTGAGCTAGGGCTATCAGCGAGACCCTTTGTTGTTTTATTGCTGACAATTTTTGTACCATCGTCTGTCAAAGCAGAGTAGCTGTGGAATGATGATACAGAAAGTTTTTTAGGAATAACCTGGTAGCGTGCACGGAGGTCTGCAGAGTAGTCTGTGAATGTACCGTCAACAACAGAACCAGCACCACCAACAGTAAGGATGAGGGCTCTTGTAATTGATGGCTGTGCATAGAGACCGAATGCCATAGCCGGAACATTAGCATCTCCATCTTTGTTTTTGAGTGAAGACTGACCGTATTTGAATACGAGTTCTACCTGTCCGAGGCCGTCCATACGTCCATCAGCGATGAATGCAAATCCGTGTCCCTGAAGTGATCCTGAAGCATTAGCTGACTTTTCTTCAGATGTAGCGTTTGTTACATAAGCAGCGTTGAAGTTTACAGCACCGTTGTCCAAACCGAGTTTGTATGTACCACCAAGGGCATATGACTCACCCTTTCCGTTAACCGGCTGTACCAGGTTGTCACAGAAGAATGATGGAGATGCGGCGAAAGCAGAACCAAGTTTTTTGAATTCGAAATCCATACCTTCAATGTTACCAGCATCTACGTCTGATTTTGCACGGTAAGCACCGTTCAATTTACCATCAGCCCAGAGACCGCCAAACAATTCAACTGGTCCAAGGAATACTGTAGCAGCAAATTTCTTTGAACGCCAAGCGCTAGTTGTAGCAGCGTCTGTTACAAGCTGCATATCAAATGCAACGATATCACCTGCAAGAGAGATTGCCAGGTTATCAGAACCACTTCCAGAATATGCATCTGTAAAGAGGGCTGTTTTTTTAGCTGTCAAACCTTCTCCACCAATTGTAGTGTAGAGGTTAGCGCGCTGGCGGAAGTTCAAGTTGATTGAAACATCTGCAAATGCTGCGCCTGCAATCATTGCGCCTAAAGTAAGAGCGCTTATAATTTTTTTCATTTAATTCCTCCAAGAATTTTTTTAGTTACTACTTCTTTCCGTCAAACTAGAGTTCGAAAGCTACAGAAACTGGGAGAGAAATGTCTGCTACACCAGCGTATGGCTTTTTGTTTGTCCAGTTAGCGTCAAATCCTACAGATACAGTTGCTTTTTCTGAAGCCTTAATGTCACATCCTGTAGAGAATGCAAATTCTGAAGCTGTACAGATTGGAGCATCGAAGTCCTGAACTGTGTTGTTGAGGGCAGCAACGAATGTGATGTTATCGCCGGCTACATAAGTAAGACCGAGCATTGTCCACATTGCTGTTGCATCTACATCAGCATTAGAAGCAGTAGAGTAGTTCAACATACCTGTAACTTTTGTTTTTTCTGAGATTGCGTAAGCAGCGCGCAAGTCAAATGCAAGGTCAGAGTAACCATCAGCTGTACCTACGCCAGCAAGTACTACATCGTCTTCAACCATACCGAGAGAAACACCTACAGTTGCTTCGAGGTTTTCTACCATGAGAGGGCTTACGAAGATACCAACTGATTTAACATCCTGTACGAGGTTCTTGATTGCTACGTTAGCTTTGATAAGTCCTTCCTGGAACCAGCAGATTTCTCCAACGAATCCAGATTTGAGGGCTACTTTTGCACCTGCGTTAGCAGCGTTGTAGTTGCTTGATACAAGACCGAATTTAACCATCAAAGTTCC
>JAEEGL016735498.1_pt1 | contig 11435 bp, 6 predicted proteins | sample 9134231 | NCBI WGS metagenome assembly JAEEGL01 (sample SAMN16246548, study PRJNA631951) | gut metagenome | biome: gut microbiome; feature: rumen; material: fiber-attached | host: Bos | place: Iran: Karaj | collected 2018-10
CATGGCCGGCAGTACACCGCGTTCAGAACGTTGTGAATTTTGTCCGCGCTCTTCACTACCGTCGCCAGGCGGTCTTCCAGGATACGCGCCACGTACTCCTCCTCCGGCATTCCTTTCGGCCTCGTCAGCAGCTTCACCGCTTTCAGAACGTCTTTGCCGAAAGGAGACAGCTCCGCTTCGGTGACCGGAGTATCCTCCAGCGTATCGTGCAGAAGCGCCGCAGCCTGATACTCCTCTCCGAACCCGGCTATCCTCAGCAGATTCGCCACGGTCACCGGATGATAGATGTACGCCGACCCGTCGTTCCTCGTCTGCCCCGCATGATAATGAAGTGCCAGCGCCATGGCCCGTTCCACCAGATTCATCGTTCTCCTCCTTGAAATAAGCTTCGTCGCGGGAGGCTGCTGCCCCACCCGGCTGAATGTATCTCTATGCTTGATTCTTTCTCTTTCGGTACCGCAGAAGGCTTAGGATACTCACCGCAAGCATCACGAGGCCCAGCACCGCCGCGCCCATACCGATATATCCCCAAAGCGGTGTTCTGAACCAGACGGCGGAGGCTTTTCCGTCTTCGCTGATCCGGCTCTTTACGCGTCCCGCCTCGTTCAGCTCGAACAGCTCGGTCTCTTTTTCCTTCGTTACCGTCGAGGTATAAGCGATGCCTTCGCGCAGCGGAACGTGCTCGAAAGCTGTCTCTTCCAGCACCTCGCCCGTGACAGCGTCAATCGTCTCGCGAAGATACGTCATTTCACCGTCATCCGTTCCCCTGATCACAATCTGATATTCGGTATCCTCCGGAGCATAAACGTACTTCGCGTCGCCCTCCGTCAGCACCAGCACCTCGGAAGACGCCGTATGGAACACCTGTTCACCGACGGTCCAGGCTTCGAGTTCGCCGTTCTTGTCAAGCACCCGGATATCCACCGGGCAGTGGATGGAGGACCGGCTGTACGGATTTCTCACGCCTCCTCCCATATTGGAAGGGAGACCGCTCACCATGCTCTCCAAATACGTGGACAGAATATGATTCGGGACGATTCGGCCCTTATCGTTATCGTAATACCACTCGTGACCGTAATGATGACCGTTCGGCGGCACGCGCGGCACGATATCCGCGAGATTGATGATGTTCTGGACGTTGCCGAATTTTGAGGTGTCATATTTGAAGGTTTCGTACAGCGCCGACGCGTACGTGTAACAGAACAGGGAATCTTTTCGGGCGGTATTCCCCTCTAGCGTCTGCGCCAGAAGCCCGGAAACCGCTCCTCCCATACTGTGTCCGGTGATGAACAGGATCGTATTGTCGGGATTCACCTCTATGCCGTAATACTGAGACAGACCCTGATAATACGACATAAAGGATTTCCGGATTCTCCTCGCGGACGGAAGGAATCCGTTAAATACCGATCCGATATCGGTCAGCCAGTCTCCATTGTCTACCGTGCCGCGTACGACGATCACCGCCATCACCGTAGGCTTATCGTTCATATAGATAAGCTGAGAGCCAAAGGAGAACGCGGGTTTATCCTGATCGAAATTCTCTCCGTAATCGTAGGAAAGAATATTGGAGAACCCCAGCGCTTTAAGCCTGGCCCGGCATTCGCCTTCACCGCTCTCCGCCGCCTGGCTCAGAATATTGCCGGCCATCGCGATGCTGTGGTCATACTCTGTCGCGCTTTTGCTGAACAGATCAAAACCCCACTGCAGATCAACCGTGGTATTGCCTTCAAATTTAATATTCAGCGTGCGAACCCGATTGCCGTTCGAGTACATCACCTGATTGGCCAGAGAGACGAAATCCTGCCAGCCGTACCGCTTGATCTCATACAGATGTCTGGTGGCATAGGGGTACGCCATGCTGGTGCTCACCGTGTACAGCTCATAATCATCGCAGATAAAGATATAGTCTTCGCTTCCGTCGGGCCGGCAGCCGATCTCGGCAACCCGCGTCGTATCCAGCTCTCCGTCTGTGACGGTCGTATAGCGGGTGGAGATTACGTACGAATACTTGTCTTTATACTTGTCGTCCAGATAATATCCGGAAGCGTAATACTGGGAGAACAGACCGGGGTATCCGGTCACCGTGTAGGCTCCGGAAGGAAGATCTCCCAGATACCGTACGGCTCCGTCCGCAAACGTAAAGACATATGAATGCCTGAGATCGCGTCCGTTGAAGCCGTTGCAGATGATCAGCTCCGGAATCCCGTCCTGCTCGATATCAAAGAGGGCAAAATCGACAGCGGAATTACTGCCGGCGGCGTAGTCCGCATAACCGAGATCGGTGTTGCCGTCGGAAAGGAAATCGCCGTGCATCACGAACGCTTTGTACGCCTCGCTCCAGTTACGATACAGGCCTTCCGCCAGGAAGGAGGCGCCTGTCTTTTCGTCATACAGGCCGACCAGCGGCATCCGGTCCGTCTCCTCAAACAGGGCTTCCCTGCCCATCTTAACAGATGATAGGAATTTCTCCGGGAGGTTCTCCAGAGGCGTTCCCGTCAGATAGACGGTAATCTTATCGCCCTGCCTAAGAGGCCGGTTTTCCTCTCCTTCCTCCAGGTAATAAACCGAGCCGACTTCCATCGAAACCATATACCCGTTCTTGCGCTCGGGCTTCTTAAATACTCCCCAGAAGGGCTGTCCCGAACGGCCCGCTTCACTGGCGTTGGCGGAAAACGCGTCTTTCGAAACGGTTTTTCCGGTAAAGAAGCCTCCCTCGTCGATATCAATCCTGACGAGATAATCGCTGTCCTCGATACGTGCCGTATAGGTTGGCGGGATCTTCCCGAACAGGCCGCTCTCCGGGCAGCTCATGTCGGCGTTCCACAGATCCTCGGAATGCGTGTACATGGACCAGTACTGATGCTCTCCGATTGTTTTATATTCCATGATGGCATAGTAAGAACCCAGATAATCCCCGTCGGTCGGGTCGTATCCATCCTGGCCGTAATACTTCTCCGCGTAAAAATACAGATCATAAACGAGATAATACCGGCTGCCGTCGAAAACCGCGTCGGTAAGAACAGCTGCCGTGAAGGGATCGCCCACGCCGCCGATCGGCACCAGATACACCTCGGCACCGTCCTCGTTCCGATCGAGATGGAACTGACGATTGTCCTCCGCCTGCGTCTCCAGGGCGGCGATATCCTCGTCCGTGATATTGAAAATGTTTCGGGCGATCCAGCGCACAGCTTCCGCGTCGAACTCCCCGTACCCGAGATTCTCCCAGCCCATCGGGTCCTTCACGTCCCAGTGATCGATCGGCTTCGCAACGGGATACCGGCTGAAATTGACGCAGGAGCCGTTGTGAACGATGCTTGCCAGGATATTGGAAGAACCGTCGGAAGCGTGCTTCGCATCGTATTCGAGGCCGGAATAATCCCCGTAATGGCCCTGATACCAGGCGCTGAAGCACGTCAGAAACTCATTCAGAGACACGGGCAGCGTAAGAACATCCACCGCGGAACGCTCCTCCGGAGGATGGATACGTCCGATCTCCCCGCGGAGCCAGGTGATGGCTTCCCTTGCCGTCATCGCCGGGCAGCCGTTTTCCTCGGCAAACACCCCCAGTTCCGCATCCGCGTTGAGCGAGTACATCAGCACTGCCTTGACGGTCTGATAGATTTCCTGTTTGGCCTCCCCGTACTCCTCCTCGGTAATCTCTTCTTCTTTTTGTGTATAGGTGATGTCGTAATTCTGCAGGTTGTAGCCGCCTCCGGGTGCCGCGTCTCTTCTCAGCACGCTCGTTTTTCCGAGGCTGCCGTCTTCCTGCTCATCCATGCGGCTGAAATCGATTGTCCAGTATTCCTCGCCGTAGGCCTCGTAGACATACAGATTCTTCTCGTCGGCGATCTGGAAAAGGTCATAGTGAAAGCCTCCGCCCGCCATAACGTCGAACCGCTCGGAATACAGCATCTCGGCATATCCGTCGATACAGCCGTAGATTTCAAGATTTGTACACAGCGTTCCGTATTCGTCCGTATAGCCGCGGACCGTAACGAGTTCCGGCAGCTCATCGCCGCAGATATCGGCTATCACCGCGTTGCGGGTGGTCATCTCGTCAGAGAGATAGCTGTTGCCGTGAAATCCTTTCTGCCAGGTATAGGTCTCCAGCTCCTCCCGCTCGATGGCAAGAAGGCTCAGATATTCGCGGTACGCGCGCTCCTCTTCCGATACAGGCTCCGGCATTTCCTTCTCGATTGTCTCTTCGATCTCATGCAGTTTATCCATAACGGTGACCGCTCCCGCTTCGACGGCTGCCGTTGCCACTCCCCCAACGGCGAGAATCAGGGACAGGATACCGGCCGCGATGCGGGACGCCAGCCCGCCCGTATGCCCGGCAATTCGACCTGCCGCGGCCCCGGCTGTTTTTACGGCGTTGCCGGACGGTTCGGCCGATACTTTTTTCTCCGCCCCGCCCTTTCTGTTCGGATCAATGCTTTCCTTCGAGGGCTGCGAAGCCGTACGCAGGATCTGTTTGCCGCAGTTCGGGCAGAACCGGCTCCCTTCATCGACCGGATGCCCGCAATACATACAAAATGCCATCTGGGACCCCTCCCGTGTAAAAATGACCTTCTTCCCGTTTATTATAACGGCAAAAAGACAGAAAATCAATCGGGAGAGAGTCGTCCCGGCAGTGATTTTCCTATCGGAGGAGCCGCCGGGAAACGTCCCGGCCGCGGCGTAACTTTTCCGCGGAGGTTGCAAAAATATTTCTTTTCCTATATACTGCAGGTAAGTTCGAAAAATATAATGATCTTGTTTTCAGAAGAAAGGAGCTCTGTATGAAAAAATTAGGTTTCGGTACGATGCGGCTGCCGCTCTTGGACAGCAACAACAAAAAATCCATCGATCTCGATCAGGTCTCCCGGATGACGGATACCTTCCTCGATAAAGGTTTTACGTATTTCGACACGGCCTACCCGTATCACGAAGAACAATCGGAGATCGCCGTGCGCGAATGTCTGGTCAAGCGCCATCCGCGCAATTCCTTCGTTCTTGCCGACAAGATGCCCATCATCCGCGTCTTCCGTCCGGAGCAGTACCCGGAGTTCTTCGAGGAGCAGATGCAAAAAACCGGCGTCGATTATTTCGATTACTACCTGCTGCACAATATAGGCGTCGACCGCTACACCCGCATGAAAGAGACGGGCGGCTTTGAATTCCTGGCGGAACAGAAGAAAAAAGGCACCGTCAGGAAGGTGGGCTTCTCCTTCCACGACCGTCCTGCGCTCCTGGAGGAAGTGCTCTCGACCTACGGAGACATCGTCGATTTCGTACAGCTGCAGATCAACTATCTGGACTGGGACAGCTCCGTCGTCGCCTCCGGCAAAAACTATTCGATCTGCGAAAAGTACGGCAAGCCCGTCGTCGTGATGGAGCCCATCAAGGGCGGCACGCTGGTGAAGCGCCTGCCCGAAGAAGCGAAGGCTCTGTTCAGGGCGGAGAATCCCGACCTCTCCCCCGCTTCCTGGGCAATCCGCTTCGCGGCCTCCCTGCCGAACGTGATGGTGGTGCTCTCCGGTATGAGCGAAATGGATCAGATGCTCGACAACACCTCGTACATGGAAGATTTCAAGCCCCTCACCGACCATGAAAAAGAAGTGGTCGCAGAGGCCAAGCGCATTATGGAGAAGGCCGTACAGATCCCCTGCACTGCCTGCGGATACTGCATGGAGCAGTGCCCGATGAACATCAATATCCCGGCCTATTTCGATCTGTACAACCAGTACTGCACCGGCGGCACGCAGAGCGGCCAGTATTATCAGCGTTCCCGCATGAATCACGGAGGCGCCTTTGAATGCCTGAAGTGCGGTCTGTGCGAGGAGATCTGCCCGCAGCACATCGAGATCCGCAGCTTCCTTGAGAAGTTCGCCGACGCGTTCGCCGCGCTGGAAGCCAAGTTCTGAATTCATCTGCAAAGGAGCTGACAAAATGATCTCATTCCGGGAAATGCCTTATGTCCGTCCCGATACGGAAAAGATAAAAGCATTGTATGCCCGCACGATCGAAATGCTGCAGAACGCTTCTTCCTACGAGGAGGCCCGCGGGGCCTTCTTCGCCCTTGAGGAGGAGGAAAAGCAGTCTTCCACGATGATGAGTCTCTGCTCGGTGCGCAACACCATCGATACGACCGACGAGTACTACGCCTCCGAGATGAAATGGCTCCGCGAGACTAACGCGTCCCTGATCCCGCTCCGCAAACAGTATCGCGAAGCTTTAGCCGCAAGTCCGTTCCGTTCCGGTTTCGAGCAGGAATTCGGGCCGCAGCTTTTGAAGATGGTCGACGCCTCGCTCAAGACCACCGACGAGCGCATCATCCCTTCGGTGATCCGGGAAGGCGAGCTCAGCCAGGCCTACCAAAAGGATTCCGCGATCGCCACCACCGAGTTCCGCGGCGAGACCTGCAATTTCTACGGTCTGCTGAAGCATATGGAGAGCACCGACCGCGAAGAGCGCAGGGAAGCCTTCCTCGCATGGGCCGGCCTCTACGACGAGATCAGCGGCAAGCTGGATGCCCAGTACGACGAGCTCGTCGCCCTGCGCGACGGAATGGCCCGCACCCTGGGCTTCTCCTCCTACACCGAGCTCGCGTATCTGGAGCGCCGCCGCTTCGATTACGGCCCCGAAGAAGCCGCTGCTTTCCGCAAGCAGATCCTGGAAACGGTCACACCGGCCGTTGCCGCGATCCGTGAAAAACAGCGCGTCCGCCTGGGCGTGAACAAGCTTCACTACTACGACGAAGCGCTCCTGTTCCCGGAAGGAAACGCCGACCCGATCGGCACGATGGAAGAACTGGTGCAGAAGGCACAGACCATGTACCGCGAAATGAGCCCCGAGACCGGCGAATTCTTCGATTTTATGGTCGATTACCGGCTGTTCGATCTGGAGACCCGTCCCGGCAAGCGCATGGGCGGCTACATGACCCGTTTCCCCGCCTACAAAGCCCCGTTCATCTTCAGCAATTTCAACGGGACCAGCGCCGACGTGGACGTTCTCACGCATGAGGCCGGCCATGCGTTCCAGGGCTACCTGGCGATGCGCTCGATCCCGGTATCGATGCTCTCCGGTTCCACCGCCGAGATCAACGAGATCCATTCCATGAGCATGGAGCATTTCGCGTATCCGTGGATGCCCTCCTTCTTCGGCGAAAACAGCGGGAAGTACATCACGGGCCACCTGATCGGCGCGCTCGCCGTGCTTCCGTATATGTGCTGCGTGGATGAATTCCAGCACCGCGTGTATGAAAAGCCCTCTATGACCGCAAAAGAACGCCGGTCTGTGTGGCGCGAGATTGAAAAGAAATATATGCCCTGGCGCGATTACGACGGCGAACCCTTCCTGGAAGAAGGCGGGTTCTGGATGCAGAAGCAGCATATCTTCCTCTACCCGTTCTATTACATCGATTACGCGCTGGCCCAGATGGGCGCCTTCCACTTCTACGGGCTGATGAAGACCGACCGCGAGAAAGCATGGAACGATTATCTGAAACTTTGCCGCGCCGGCGGGACCAAAGGCTATTTCGAGCTGCTCGATCTGGCCGGCATCCCCAATCCCTTCCGGGAAGGCAATGTGGAAAAATGTGTTCGTCATGTTATTGACGAAGTGCTGGAAAGATATTAAAATACTGTTCAGCAGGGCCGGCGAACCAGCCGGCCCTTGTTTATGAAAAGATCTGCAGGAGGTCCTTATGGTCTTAGAACTCAGAAACATCGAAAAATCCTTCGGCGCGAAGAAAGTGCTGGAAGGCGTCAGCTTCCGCGCCGAGAGCGGGAAGGCCTTCGGTCTTCTCGGGCGCAACGGAGCCGGAAAAACCACCTCCATCCGCATCCTGATGGACGTCTTCCAGGCGGACGCGGGCGAGGTGCTGATCGACGGCGCCCCCATCGATTATTCCTCCGTCGCCATCGGGTATCTGCCCGAGGAACGCGGCCTGTACCCGAAGAAAGTCATCCTCGATCAGCTCCTGTATTTCTGCGAGCTGAAGGGAATGAAGAAGCGCGAGGCTCTCTCCTCCATCGACTACTGGCTGGGGCGCCTCGAAATGAGCGAGTACCGCAATAAACGGCTGGATACGCTCTCCAAGGGCAACCAGCAGAAGATCCAGCTGATCACGGCTCTCGCGCACGATCCGCAGATCGTGATCCTGGACGAACCCTTCTCCGGCCTCGATCCGGTCAACGCGATGCTGCTGAAGGACGTCGTCAAGGAACAGATCGCGAAAGGCAAGATCGTGCTCTTCTCCAGCCATCAGATGAACTATATCGAGGAATTCTGCGACAGCATCGCGATCCTGAACCAGGGAAAGATCGCCGTCACCGGCGACCTGCACGAGATCAAGCGAAGCTACGAGCGCGACCGCCTGGTGGTGGGCACCGAGCGTCCGGAGCCGATCGAACAGGCTTTCGGCAGCCGCTGCACCCGTACCGAGCGGGGCGAACTGATCATCCGTCTCTCCTCTCCTTCCGAGAAAAAGGCTGTGATGACGCAGCTCGTGGAACGGTTCGATGTGGATGAAGTGAAAGTGTTCGAGCCTTCGCTGTCGGATATTTTCGTGGAATACGCGGGGGAGGATGTATGATGAGCCAGTTTGGAACGATCTTTAAATTCGAGTTCAAGTCTTATCTGAAGAACAAGGTCTTTGTCGGCGTCACCATCTTTCTGATGCTGGTCATCGCGATCGTGATGTTTTTCCCGCGGATCCGCGGACTCTTCAGCGATTCCGGCTCCGGCGCGCCCTCTTATGAAGACACGGGCGAATATGTTCCCGGCTCTTCGGATATCCCGGACATTCCCGGCGTATCGGACGACCGCACCGGGTCGCCCGTGATGCTCGTCAAAGCCGCCGATTCCGAGCAGGAATCCATGATCTTCCTGCCGCTTCGCATGGCGTTTGGCGGCTACGACGTAAAGGTCACCTCCATGACGGAGGAAGAGATCCGTCAGGACATCGCAGACGGACATTCTGAATGTGCCCTGCTCTTCTCGGACGACCTGCACTACACCTACCTGGTCAACAACCTTTCCATGTACGACAACAACGCGCAGATCGCCGACGCGGTGCTGCAGCGAGTGTATCAGATAAAGGCGCTTTCGGACCTCGGCCTCTCCGAGAACGAAGCCTCCGATATCCTCCTGATCCATCCCGAAGGCGAAACGGTGAACCTGGGCGTGGACCAGATGCAGAACTACTGGTACACGTATATCATGATCATGGCGCTGTACATGGTCATCCTGCTGTACGGGCAGATGGTGGCCACCAACGTGGCGACAGAAAAGAGTTCGCGCGCAATGGAACTTCTGGTTACGAGCGCGCGTCCCGTCTCGATGATGTTCGGCAAAGTGCTGGCTTCGTGCCTCGCCGGTTTCGTGCAGCTCGCGGCCGTGTTCGGCACCGCCATCCTCTGCTTCCGTCTGAATCAGCCGTTCTGGGAAGGCAGCATGATCATCCGGTCGATCTTCGACATGCCGCCGGCGCTGCTCGGCTATATGCTCCTCTTCTTCGTGCTCGGCTTCCTGATGTACGCGTTTATGTACGGAGCCATCGGCTCCACAGCCTCCAAGCTGGAGGATATCAACACCTCGGTAATGCCCGTGACGCTCCTCTTCATTGCCGGCTTCTTCGTGGTCATCTTCTCGATGACCACCAGCGTAGACAATACGGTGCTGAAGATCTGCTCCTTTGTGCCCTTCACATCTCCGATGGCCATGTTCACCCGCATCGCGATGAGCACGGTGCCCTGGATCGAGATCGTGATCTCCGTCGTCATCCTGATCCTTTCGGTGATCGGTGTCGGCGTGCTTTCCGCGAGGATCTACCGCGTCGGTGTGCTGATGTACGGAACGCCGCCGAAGATCGGCACGCTTCTGAAGAATATTCTGGGCGCCGGCGGAAAACATCCGGCTTCCGGGAAAGAGAAGAACTGATCGGGATCCATCAACCCTGCGAAAGAGGGTGCGGCACGGATTGTCCATGCTGCACCCTCTTTTAAGGGCCTGTTCCTCTGCCGCGGTGCCGATCCCCAACGGTATTGGCAGAAAATACGTTTTTTCTCTTGATATTTAGTTGAATGTACAGTATAATCTGGTATAGAAAACTACATGATTCACAGGAGGAGTACTCATGAACGCGTTGATCGTTTACTATTCGCTGAGCGGCAATACGGAATGGGCGGTAAAACAGATTGAAGAACTGCTTCCGGCAAAGAGCTTTCGTCTGCAGCCCGACAAGGAACCGAAAAAGACCGGTTTCTCGCGCTATCTCACCGGCGGATCGAGCGCGCTCAGAGGTGCGAGCGTGGAACTGGCCGCCGTCCCCGAAGATCTGGAATCCTATGATACAGTTATCCTCGCAGGGCCTATCTGGGCGGGAACGTTTCCTCCGGCTATCTTCTCTTTTCTCGAGAAATGCCCGCTGAAGAACAAGCGTGTAGCTGTTGTCGCCACCTCGATGAGCGGTTTTATCGATCGCCTGACCAGGAAAAAAATGGCTCCCTATATGAAAGAGTGCACGTTCGCAGATGCTCTCAGCCTCGTCTCTCCTCTGAAAAACCAGGACGAAGCCCGTCAGAAGATCGAAGACTTCTGCCGTCAGCTGAACGCCTGAATCCCCGCGCCGCGTGCGCAAAGCTCTGCATAACAAAAGCCGCCGTACAGAGACTCTGAAAGGAGTCCTTGCACAGCGGCTTTTTTGTATCTTCTATCCATCAAAACGCGGTCCGCTTCACTATTTCTTCGTTTTCACCGGATGCAGGCACCGGAGCGCGTTCAAAATCGCGATGACCGCCACGCCTACGTCGGCGAAGACGCCCATCCAGATGGTCGTGAGACCGAACGCCGCAAGGATCAGGAACAGGACTTTGACGCCGATCGCGAACACGATATTCTCTTTGACGATTCGCAGGGTAAAGCGGCTGATATCGATCGCGGTCACAAGCTTGGACGGTTCGTCGTTCATCAAAACGATGTCCGCCGCCTCGATCGCAGCATCGGACCCCACTCCACCCATCGCCACACCGATGTCGGCTCTGGACAATACCGGTGCGTCGTTGATCCCGTCGCCCACGAACACGACCTTGCCTTTCGCGGACGCGAGCAGCTCCTCCACTTTGGAGACTTTATCGGCCGGGAACAGACCGCCGTGCACCTCATCGACGCCCAGCCGTTTTGCGACAGCCGCGGCGCTCTGCGGACGGTCGCCGGTGAGCATCACCGTATAGACGTTTTGTTTCTTCAGCTTCTCGATACAGTCTGCCGCGTCGCTCTTCAGCGAATCCTCGATGATCACCGCTCCCAGCATCGTCCCGTCGGCTGCGACGTAAACCACGGTACCCGTACTGTCGATGCCGTCGTGTGTGAGCCCGTTGTCCTGCATCAGGGAAAGGTTGCCGGCGAGAACGGGAACGCCGTCCACGAAGGCGCTCACGCCCTTTCCGGCG
>JAEEGL010408830.1_pt1 | contig 11434 bp, 11 predicted proteins | sample 9134231 | NCBI WGS metagenome assembly JAEEGL01 (sample SAMN16246548, study PRJNA631951) | gut metagenome | biome: gut microbiome; feature: rumen; material: fiber-attached | host: Bos | place: Iran: Karaj | collected 2018-10
AATTTAATATTAATTTACTTCCTGAATTTGCTGTCGCTGATTTAGCTATCAGTGTAGTATTAAATCTTATTATATCAAAACCAGTTCTTACTATTACTGGTGTATTTATTTCACATGAAGTAGCACCACTACACCTTGTTGCTGTATCATCAGATGTATATACTAAACTCTCTGCTCCATTAAGGTTAAATGAAACACCAAATGTTTTTTGTCCTGATTGGCTAGATACTGGTTCAGGTGTATCTCCTGTTCCCCATGATGCTTGTATTATTGATTTATTTTTTCTTATTGTTATTATTTCTTCATTCATTGAGGCAGTATTAACTGGATTTACTATACATCCGATTGTTTGATCCTCTCCACATACTGTTTCATTTGAATCTGGTGTAACATATCCATAATAAACTAATGTTTTTACTGGTACTTGTATAACTAAGAAATCTCCTATGCTTGCAAACTTAGAAGCATTATTCTTAGCATACACTTCTGCAGCGGATACTAACACATCTTTCTTTGACTCTAATTCCCTTTTCTTAACAGACTTTGATATTCCAAACATTGATGGTATTGCTATTAATAGTATTAATCCTATTATTACTATTACAACTAATATCTCTGATAATGTAAATCCTTTTCTTTCTTTCATCTATAACCACCTATTTTAATAATAACACAAATGCTTTTATTTTTAAATAAAAAAAGAATTCTATAAAGAATTCTTATTTTGTTACTATAATTTTAACTTTTTGAGTTTTAGACATATATGATAACTTCAAGTCATTTCCTGTTACTATTACTGGAACTTCCCATTCTCCTTCTTTTAAGTTAACTAAATCAACATATGCCTTTATATCATTACTAGTTAAATTATTTAGAACTGTAGAAGTACCTTTTACAACAACAGTTACTTTTATATCATCTTCTGTTTTTCCGAACGCCTTTAATTTAGGATCTAAGTTTTGGAATTCAATTGCTATGTCTTCAAATTCTTTTGAAGTTTCCTTCTCCATTGTAACTTTAATAGTTATATTTTTATCACTAATGCTTCTTACACCAAGAGGTTTTTCAATTGACGTTTGATATGTCTTATCAGCATTTAATCCATTAACATCAATATTTACTTCAATACTATCAATAGTAGATAATACTGATTCTTCTGCATACACTGTTACTTTTGTAACACTTGGATTTATTGAAGCAATTGCTGAACCATTAGCAACGTCCCCTATTGGTACTACTTTTATAGGAACTACTTTACTTGGCGAAGATACTACAACTGTAGCTGTTAAAGTCTCAGGTAAAATTTCAACATCTTTTATTTCTGTACCCTTATCATCATATGCAACTAATTTAACATTTTCTAGTGTATAAGTTCCAGCTGAAGTTGCGCTTAAAGCATTAACATCAACTATTGCTTTAACAGATGCTACTGTCTCTAATTTTTGAGCATAACTCTTAACTATTACTTCATCTCTATCTAATGTTACACTACTAACTAAAAGTGTTTCATTCAATTTATCAGTATTTATTATATCAGTTGTTACTGTTCTTACTTCTCTAACAATTGGGTATATAACAACTGTTACACTTGATGGATCAAGTTTATATGTAAGCGAACTTATAGAGTTTGTATATTTTAAATTCACTTTGTGAGTTCCAACTCCGAGTCCACTTAAATCTAGTGTAACATTATGATCACCAAGTTGTTGTGCTAAATACAAATCACTTTTTCTTCCCATTAATACTATATCAGCTGTTTCTGGTATACCTTCAACAACAAATGATTCTTCATTATATTCAGCAGTTACTGCTTGATTTGGAACTACAACTGCTTCTGTTTCTACTAATACAACAACTTTTCTATCTATTAATATAAATGTTACAAAAGCTAAAACAAGTGATATATATATAATCATGTTAGGCTTATTTAACATTCTATCAATTATTCCTGGCCCACTAGTATTACGATTTAATAAACGATATATTAATTTACTTATTGGTGTAATTAATATTTTATCAATTACTTTATATATACCTTTAAATATCTTTGCAAAGAATGAGAATATAGCTTTAAATATCTTTTTCATCGCTAACCTCCTCTTCTTTTTCAACATTTGAATCAGCTTCATAGAAAGCTTCTTTATCTGGTTGTAATTCTTCCATTAGCATTAATTTTGCTTCATCTATTGATAAATTATATTTTAATTCACTCTTAACAGCTATGCTTATTCTTCCAGTTTCTTCGGAAACAACAATAGCTACAGCATCTGAAATTTCAGAAATTCCAAGAGCTGCGCGATGACGAGTTCCAAGTCTTTTTGATAAATTAGGATTCATACTAGTTGGGAATATTGAACCAGCACATGTAATTTTCTCCCCTTGAATAATAACTCCACCATCATGTAATGGATTATTTGGGAAAAATATTGATATAAGCAATTCACTTGAAATGTCTGCATAAAGTTTATTTGCGTGTTCAATATATTCTCTTAAACTATAATCTCTTTCTAGAACTATTAAAGCACCTATTCTATTTTTTCTTAAATAATCTAAAGCTTGAGTAATTTCATAAACAATCTTTTCTCTTTGATCAATTGTTAATACTTTATGTCTTCCTAAAAGTTTATGTCTTCCAATACTTTCTAAAACTGTTCTAATTTCTGGTTGGAATATAACAATCAAAGCAATTGGTGCCCATTCTATAACATATTCCAAAATTAAACCAACTGTGTTTAATGCTAGTACTTCACTAATTATTTTTACTATTACTAAAAATAATACTCCCTTAAAAATTAAAATCAATTTTACATTGTTTTTTAAGTATTTTAATATAAAATAAAACATCATCCATACAAAAACTATATCTATAACTTTTGTAATGGTATTCCAAATTGTAATATAAGACATAAAAATCCCTTCCTAACAATAAAATTATACAATAAAAAAGATATATTTTCTATATCTTTTACTTTAGTTAACGTAAACTAATTAAATCCATTTGTGTTATCTGTTGGAGTATTAACAGTATTATTTAAATTATCCTGTTGTACAGGATTATTAACAATATTTGGCATTGGTTCTGGATTATTCACAGGTGTATTATTAGTCATAACAGGTTGTTCAAATTGAGCGTTATTTTCAACTGTTGGTGTATTATTTACTTGTACTTCGTTTTCAACTGGCATTGGTGGTGCTGGATTAATCTCTTCACTTGGAACCCCATTACCAACATTCATATTATCAACAGTTAAGTTCTCTTGGTTATTAACTTCTGGCTCTGGTGCCACATTAGGAATCTCTTCCTCACTTACTTCTGGAGTTTCCTTTCTTTTCTTTAAATCAAATACAAAACCTAATAAAGCAAAAAGTAAAACACCAGCAGCTATTAAAAAATAAATATAATGGTTTGATAAAAATGTTAAAAAACCTTCCATTTTGATTCCTCCTTATTCTAAAACAATTTTAACAAATATTAAAAAAATATTCAAGTATCTAATAATATATATGTAAATAATTAAAAATTATGAAAATAATATTTATAATTGTTTTTTTATATAAAATTTGATATAATTATACCCGTAATAAATTGGGGCTGAATTGATTCGACAATTTATTAGTTAATAGAATGCAAGTAGTAGGCATACTATAAATGCAAAACCGAAAATAATCGGAAAAAATAATAATTTTGCACCTGCTTTTGCCTAGTTTAGGTTAAGCAAGTGGTTCCACTTTACTTGTGTTTGCCGGGTAATTTAAGGGACTCATATTAGCAAACTATATTATTTATTTTTCCTAGAATAAATAATGAATTTTATAGGATTAGATAATTGAAGGAAAGATAGTAATCCATATCAATTATTGAAATAATAAAACTATCTAAACTTGTAGATGTTCTATCGATTGGTATTTTGGACACGAGTTCGTTACTCGTCAGCTCCACCAAAGGAAAATAAACTTACAATAAAAATTGTAAGTTTTTAATTGACATTTATTTCTCATACGTTATAATAAACATTAAAGTTAAGAAAGAGGGATTTTATGAATAAGGAAACTTACATCACACATTTAAATAATCGTACTTTATTAATCGAAAGATGCTTTTATTACAAAGGAGATGAATATGTAGAAATTTTAGCATATGATAAATTAAATAAAATGCTAGAACCTATTGGAACTTCATATAGCGAAATGCCTTATTATTACAATAAAGATTATGTTGTTCTTGTAAAAGATGAAGAAGTAGAATTTGCTTTTGACACTAGAAAGTTTTCTTTTATAACTGATGAGAGAGCAAAAATGAGAGCATTTAGTAAAATACTTAATAGTTCAGAAATCGATTACGCAAAGGAAGAATGTGATTTAGAAATTGAAGAAGCAGAAAAACACTTAATAAAAAGACTTTGTAATGAAAATTAAAAATAAAAGAACATTTGTAAATGTTCTTTTATTTTAACTCTTTATCTATTAATTTACTTATTTTTTCAAGAGATTCATTTTTATCTACTTTATCATAACTCTTTTTTAGTTTATTAAATTCTTTTTCGTTATTAAGAAGTCTTAATAACACCCTTTTAAATGTGAAAGCAAATCTTACTTTTAATCCATGATTATTCTTACAAACGAAATTTGCATTGAATTTTTCTTGACCACCTATTCCTGGTAAAACTATCATAACGTTTTTAGTTTCTAAGCATTCTGTAACTGTTGCTCCTCCAGGTTTAGAAATGACTATATCTGATATCTTTAATAATTCATAAACATTGTTTACAAATCCTAATACATGAATATTATTTCTTTCATAATCTTCTTTAATGTCTTCTACCCTTTCTTTTACATCTTCATTTTTACCACAAACAACTATTATTTCTGCATCAATATCCATTTTAACTAAAGCTTTATAATATTTAATATAGGCATTAGAACCATTTCCCCCACCCATAAATAAGACTATCACTTTTTTATTTGGATTAATATTATATTTCTTAAGAATTGATTCTTTTGACATAACACTATTAAATTTCATAATATCAAATGGTAACCCATATGGATATATATTTTTGGATGATATACCCTGGTCAATCATTTGTCTTTTAACAAGTTCATTAGCAACTATAAATATTTCTTTTGAGTATTTATTTGCACCCCAAAATTCATGAAATTTATAATCTGTTAAAATAGTCATTATCTTAGAATCTAATAAATCTTTTTTTACTAAATGATATGCAGCATTACTTCCATAAAAATGGGTTGATACTACTAAATCGGGTTTAAAATCTAAAAATTCTTTCTGTATCTTTTTATTATAAACTACTTTATTAAATAAGAAATTATATAATTTAACAGTTAGTTTATTAGAAGAAGTACTATACAGAAAAGAAAAGAAATGTTCAAATCTATGGCCAGTAACAAAATTATGTATTTTTAAAGATAAATTACACAAAAAACCAGTATGATCCATTATATTTAATAATTTTATATCATACTTTGAATTATCTAAATAATCAGCAATATACTCCGCTATTGCTTTGTGTCCATTTCCATAAGTTGCATAAGCTATTAATATTTTTTTCATATCACTCACTCTACTCTACTATATTATAGCAAATTAGTTTCAATTTTTACCTTTCTTCTTTTTTAAGTGTTAATGTGATTGACATTGTATGTTCATTTTCAAATTCTCTATAATTAACTCCGCATTTATTAAATATTCTTTTAGCAGCTATATTTGATTCAGTTCCTTTGTATTTATCTGAAAAATAAATTACTTCTTTAATACCTGCTTGAACTATTAATTTCGCACATTCATTGCAAGGAAACAAAGTAACATATATTCTTGAATCTTTTAAAGATATACCTTGACCTATACAATGAGTTATAGCATTTGCTTCACTATGAACCACGTAAGGATATTTTGTATCATGATACTCTCCACTTCTAGCCCATGGAAAATTTTCATCTCTCCATCCTATAGGTGCTCCATTGTAACCTTGTGATAATATAATGTTATCTTTGCTAACTATCGTACATCCAACTTGAGTATTAGGATCTTTACTTCTTAATGAAGCAAGCATTGCTGATGCCATAAAGTATTCATCCCAATTTAAATATCCATCTATTCTTTCTTTACCATAAAAGTCTTTCATTAATAATTTTCTTTCCTTTCCAAATCCCTCTTTTTTATTGTTTCTCTCTTATCATAAAGTTTTTTACCTTTACAAACACCTAGTAATACTTTTACTTTACCTCTAACAAAATATATTTTTAAAGGTACTAAAGTATATCCATTTAATTCCACTTGTTTAGATATTTTCTTTATTTCACTTTTATGGAGTAGAAGTTTTCTTTCTCTTGTTTCTTCATGATTAAATATATTTCCATCTTTATATTTTGATATAAACATATTTATTAAGTATATTTCATTATTCTTAATTCTTGCATAAGAATCATTTATATTAGCAGAACCACTTCTTATACTTTTTACTTCTGTTCCAACTAAAGAAATACCGCATTCTATCTCTTCTTCTATGAAATAATTAAATCTTGCTTGTCTATTAATTATCTCCATTTTTATCCCCCTCGTATATTGTAAAATCAACTTGTCTTTTTTCTTTAGAAGCACCAATACATTTAACTGTTACTTTATCTCCTGCTCTATAACAAATTTTACCTTTTTTATTTAAATATGCATTTAATTCTTCATTATAAATATAAAATTTAGGTAATGTATCAAGAGATACTAAACCACTAATTAAATTATCAGTTACTACAAAGAATCCTTTAGATAAGCATCCATCTATAGTCGCCTCATACACTTCACCAATGTGGCCTTCCATATATTCAGCAATCTTCATATCATTGACTTCTCTTTCACAATCTTCTGCAGTTCTCTCAGTTTTAGAAATATGTTCACATATAAATGGTAATCTATTGTTCCAATTATCTATAAAATCTTTATTATAATTATTTTTAACTAAATACTCATCTAAGAAATAATGAACCATTAAATCACTAAATCTTCTTATTGGAGAAGTAAAATGACTATAATTATCAAGGGCTAAACCAAAGTGGCCAATATTATATGGAGAGTATTCTGCTTTCTGCATACATCTAAGTAATCTATTATTTAAATATTTATATTCTTTCTTATCTTCAAGTTGTTTCATAATACCTTGAAGTTCAATTGGTTTAATATTTTCAAAATTACTTTTACCTATTAACTTATATCCAAGTAAAGAAACATATGAAACAAATCCTCTTAATTTTTCAGCTTCAGGTAATCCATGAACACGATATACAAAAGGTAAAGCCATATTATATATATGAGTTCCAACTGTAGTATTAGCAGCTATCATGAAGTTTTCAATTAACTTCTGTCCTATGCCAGTTTCATACTTATGAACTTCTAATACTTTACCGTTATCATCAACTTTTAGTTTTACTTCATCTGATATAAAATCAAGTTTACCTTTCTTTTCACTAGAAGTTTCTAATATTTCATATAATTCTTTCATTAATAATAAATCATCTTTAAATTCTTCATATCCTTCTGGAATATCACTAGCAAACAATTTATTTACATTATTATATGTCATTTTCTTTCTACTTCTAATAATAGATTTAAATATATCATATGATACAGTTTCACCTTTATCATTTATTTCCATAATGCATGAAAAAGCAAATCTATCAGATAATTCATTTAATGAGCATATTCCGTTAGATAATTCAACTGGTAACATCGGTATTACTCTATCAGCAAGATAAACTGAGTTTCCTCTATTAAATGCGGTATTTTTTAATTCTGATCCTTCTTTAACATAGAAAGATACATCTGCTATATGAACACCAAGTTCATAATTACCATTCTCTAACTTCCTAATGCTTATAGCATCATCTATATCTTTTGTATCTTCTCCATCTATTGTAAATATTACTCTATCCCTTAAATCAACTCTGTTTTTAAATTCACCCTCATCTACACTATTAGGGATACTCTTTACTTCATTTAATACTTTATCATTAAATTCTGTTTCTATATTAAATTCACTACATATTTTTAAAGTATCAATATCAGGACTATTTTTATGTCCTATAATATTAACTATCTTAACCAAAAAATCTTTTCTAGAGACTTCTTTTACTATCTCAACTTTTACTATTAAACCTTCAACTAAATTTAAATCATTATCTTCTATTTCTAAATTATAATTACTATAATTTTCATCTAAAAGTTTTAAGCAAATTTTACCATTTGAAAGATATACTTCTGCTAAAGAAGAACCCAAACTTCTTTTTAGTATTCTAATTACTTTACCTTCTCTTTTTACACCTTTTGATTTAAGAAGTTCAACTATAACAAAATCTCCATCATTTGAATTATTTAAATATTTATATGGTATATAAACATCTTCTCCATCTTGAAGAAGGAACCCAGAACCAGATGTATTTATTTCAATATATCCTTTTAATAAATGACATTTATCAAATAATAAATAATTACCATCCTTATTCTGATAAATTATTCCATCAATACATAATTCATTTAAATCATTTAATAATAACTTTAAATCTTCAGTTACATAGTTATTCTTTATAATGTTCATGATTTCAGAAGCACTAATACTTTTATTTGAATTTGTTAATATTTCTATAATTTTATCTTTCATTTCTACCTCTAAAAATATTATAGCATAAAAAAAGATATTATAAATAATATCTTTATATACTTAACAATAGGGAGATAACAATAAATAGAATACCTAATGTATAAGTAAATCTACTTATAAATTTTTCTCCTCCTCTTTCTTTTCTATTAGCCATTAATAAATTGTTGCCACCAGTTATAATTTGACTAGCATCACTTGCTTTATTACTTTGTAATAAAACTATTGCTATTAATAATAAAGAGACTACTATAAGTAATACTTCTAAAACTTTTTCCATACTTCACTCCTCGCTAAATATTTTAACAAATAACACTTATTAATTCAAGTGTTATTTTAACCAAACTATAGTCATTCCGTCATTAAAATTATCTGTGTGATACTCTTTTACATACCTATTTAGTTTAAGTTCACTATAAACAGCTTCTTTTACTACGCCTTTTCCTTTACCATGAATTATAACTATTTTTTTATCTCTTGTCTTAACTGCGTCATTTATAAATATTTTAGTTAAAACTTTACTCGTTTCATATGTTTCACCATGTAAATCAAGAATTGGACAACCATATAAAAATGGATCATTTACTTTATCTTTCATAATTCACCTATAATTTTAACTTTTTAACTTTATCTTCTTTTATACCTTCACTATATCCTGGTTTTAAATAATCTATTATAGTTGATTGCAATTCTTCTAAAGATAATATTGCTGGTATTTTAGCAGCAGCAGAATGAGCATTACCACCACCATTAGAAAATACTGACATAATATTACCAACATTAAGTAACCCATTACTTCTTGCACTAATGTAAAAATTTTCACCATCAATCCTACCTATCGCAAAAGTAGCATCAGTATTAAATTTCAACATATAATCAGCTGCTTTAGCAAGATCTTCTCTTGTATAAGTTACATCCAAACTACTATTTTGACACGCAACTGCCAAACTAAAATCAAATATTTTGGTTTCAGAAACAAGCATTTGTATCGCCCTATCTTTAGCAAAATCCTCAGCAAATAATTCCTTGACATATGATTTATCTGCACCAGCTCTTAATAATCTTGATGCTGCATCATGAGTTTTATCAGTGGCATTTTTATCATATCCTTTTGTATCTAACTCAATTCCAGCAAGAAGATAACTTGCATAATATTTTGGATCATATTTTACTTTGAATTGACCAATTAAACCTTCAACTATTTCACATGTACTTGATACACCAACTTCAATAAATTTATATGCATTTTTAATTGTTTTATCATCTTGAGAATGATGATCAATAACAATTACATCATCAAAATCCTTTGAATTAACACTTATCATATATTCTTTATTAGTATCAAGAACTATTAATAAATTATCATTCCCTTTATAACTTTCAATTTCTTCTTTTCTTATAACATTAAAGCGATTCTTCATATCTCCTACCACAGTAGAAGTACTTTTATCCATATCTTTAAATTCTTCACTTATTATTATATATGGTTTCTTTTTCATTTTTTCACATATAAAAGCCATACCAATAGAAGCCCCCAAAGCATCAAAATCAGGCCTATCATGTGAAATTATAAAAACAGTATCATTCGAATTTAAAAGCCTAGTTAAAGTGTCTTTTAAATTCATATAATTTGTTTCCATATTATTTAATATTAACTCACCTTTCATCCAATCGAAGATTGAATGCAATTATAATATCACATTTATATTTTTAGTCAACTTGACAAAAATATAAAAATTTGCTTCAAATAAAAAAAGTTAATAAATTAACTTATTAACTTTCAAAGAAACTACTTGTTGGTATCTCTATTACTGGACGAACCGTGATTTCGTCAGCATAAGTTGCATTACGACCATATATATCATCTCTTAAAATATATATTAAACCATAGCGATGGTAAGCTGTATCTATCCAAAAAGTGGTTCCATTAATAAACCATTCTGGAGAAGATAAGCAATTAAATACACTAAGATCACATCCTAATTGAGTCGCTTCGCTGATTTTTAATAATCTTCCAGTTGCTGTTGAAGGAAGCCCATTTTCAGCCTTTAATTTACTAACATATGCTTCTACATAGTATGCAATTGTATAATTATTTGACTGTGCTAAGCCATATCCTCTTTCATAGTTTAAAGATGGTGCTTCACTAGACATGGTACTTTCATATATGCTCGGATATGAATCATAGTCCGAACCATATTTGCTTTTTAAACTATTGGAATTACTACTACATGACCAAGTCGTTCCGGTGTGTTGACAAGTTGTATTATCCCAATAATTTGTTCCACTAAATGGTACTACACCAATAAACTGAGCGGCACCACTAACATATCCTCTTGCAGCAGAATTTTGAAGGCCGTAACCAGTATCCGAAGATGATAATGTTTTATTATAAGTACATGTGTCAGGGTCACCATTTGCTTTCCACGTAATATCAATAACATCACCAACTAGCAAACTGTACTTAGCAAGTAAGACTGTTGTTGTTGAATTTGTACTTACTACATAAAAGTGTTCAGTTCCATATATTTTTTCATCTCCTATACTTATTATAGGGTTTTCTGCATCAAGTTCAGCTGCTCCTGTTGAACTACATGAGATTAATTTATCTCCTGAGCCAAATTTATCACTATCGCTTGTATCTATTTCGGATGCTTTAGTAATATTATCATTTATATACCAATAGCTTCCATCTACTACTGCTATTGATGTTACTTTTCCATTCTCTACTTTTATACAATATTTTAAATTATCTGATTTTGATAAACTTA
>JAEEGL012983502.1_pt1 | contig 11434 bp, 9 predicted proteins | sample 9134231 | NCBI WGS metagenome assembly JAEEGL01 (sample SAMN16246548, study PRJNA631951) | gut metagenome | biome: gut microbiome; feature: rumen; material: fiber-attached | host: Bos | place: Iran: Karaj | collected 2018-10
TACTAAATATAATGATAGAGAAAATAGTATTAATGATATATTAGACTGTATTAATGAAATGGTTAAATATAAAGTAGGTAATTATATAGTATTTTTCCCATCATATGAATATATGAATATGGTAGTAAGTAATTTAGTTGATCCGTCCTACGAATGTATTATACAAACTAAAAATTTAACTGATGATGAAAAAGAAGGTATATTAGAAGAATTTAAAGATAATTCTACTACTAAGGTTGGTTTCTTTATAATGGGTGGTGTATTTAGTGAAGGAATTGATTATATAGGAGATATGCTTAGTGGTGTAATGATAGTTACAGTAAGCCTTCCTCCGTTTGATGATTATAATAATATGCTTAAAGATTATTTTGATAATACTAATAGAGATGGAATGCTTTATGCTTATCAAATACCAGGAATGAGTAAAGTAATTCAATCAGTAGGAAGAGTTATTAGAAGTGAAAAAGATAGGGGTATTGCCATTTTATATGATGAAAGATTTAGTTATACAAATTATAAAAAACTATTCCCATCGAACTGGAGAAACATAAAAATTGCATATAATAATAGCGATGTTAATAAGTTTATAACATTCTTTAAAAAATAAAGAAAAGGGAGCCGTTAAGCGGTTCCCTTATTTTATTACATTACTGGAATCCATTCTCCAGCTTCATAGTAATAAGTAGTTACTGTTTCAGGAGTTGTTGTATAATCTGTGAATGTTTTGTAATATCCATCAAGGAGTCCATCTGATTCATAATCTCTTTTAGTTTTTGTTTCTTCAACACTTAAAACTGTTTCATCATCACCATAGTTAGTTACAAGCTCAATTCGATCATAACTACTAGTGCCACTAAATGTATTTTCTATGATAGTTACTTTTATCATATTACCATCTGCATCATACTTAGTTGACATTCTACCAGTAAATTTATTATTATCTTTATCATAGAAATAAGTGATTCTTTCTACAGATCCTAGAAGAGTATTGTTTTCTAAATCACTTAAATCAACTTCATTTTCATATTGATCTTGCACTATTGTTTGACTATCCATAACTGCATTTCCATAGAAATCATAACGCAATGACATTGTTGTTTTAATTAAGTATTTTCCGTTAACAGATATGCCTTCATCATATGTATCAGTTGGTACTGTCTTCCCTAATATTGTCTTGTAGAATGTTTCGTTTGAATTTGTTTCATAAATTTCAACAGTCTTTGTTAATCTATAACTATTAGTATCTTCATCAAATGTATAATATGAAACTTTTTCAACAAAAGTTTTAGTTTCTCCTACTTTATTAATTACTAAATCAATAGTGTAAGATTCATCACCCTTATAATCATAAATTGCTAAGCCTTCATAATTAATACCGCTTGAATGCCATTCATAATCATATGATTCAATTCTATCATCACTATCATAAGAATATGTATACTTTTCGTATAAATTATCTAGACTACCTTTGTATACAGATACTACTGATTCTAATCCTTTATCGTTATATTCAAATAAAGTTATTGTTAAACTTTCTTTTAAACTTAAATTACCACCATCTTCAATAGATTCAATTCTATATTCTACTTGTTCTTCTTTTACTTTAACGCCATTTTCATAAGTACATGTGACATCTTCGCCTACTTTTGTACCTACTTTTATATCAAATTTAGCAAAATTAGTTTCATAAATGTACTTATAATCCAATTCACTTTCTCTTTGACATACTTGTCTAGTTGAATATAGTAAGTTATCATTATTTAATTTTTGGTAATAATAATTACGAATAACTGTTGGATTAACTTCTTCGTCATAACGAATAACTTCTAAAATATAATCTTGATCATAATAATAGTCATAATATTCAATATAATCACCAAAATCAAGTTCTTTTTTAGATAGTCTATCTTCTTCATCATAATATCTAGTTACAGGAGTTCCAGTAGGATTACCATCTTTATCTACTTGTGATATTACTTCTTTAACAAAATCAAAACTTGATGGAGAGTAATCATCTTCATAACTATCATATTCATAAACATATTTTGTGATTGTTGTACCTGTATTAGATTCACTATATTCATATTCAATATAACTACCTGATTCAAATGCTAAAGTATTCATATCAAATGATGTAGTATATTCTCTAAGAATACGTTCATTTGAATCTGTAACTTTTTCATTACATCTATATAATACAAATTGATCATCTATTAAAATATAATTCTTAATATTAGTTACTTTATTATTGCTAATAGTTTTATATGTAACCAATTCTTTTAATGTTTGAACTAAAGTTGAGCCAGAATAAGTTTTGGTAACTGTTTCATCATTATATTTAATTCCAGTTTCTTCATCATATGTTTTAATTCTATCAACTTCAGTTTCTAGAGTGTCATTATTTCCATCCTGTTTATAAGTTTCATAATGTTCAAATTCTTGATTATTAATCATTATGTCTGTTTCAATAGTTTTTAAAACCCATCTATTACTAAATTCATAATACTTTTCACCAATACATTTTTTATTTGAATCATAGATATATTCTTTTTTAGAACTAGAAGAAATACTACCCTCTTCATCATATTTTATTTCAGAGTCAAATTTAACTGTACCATCAGTATTATAATCTTTTTCAGATACTTCATTTAGTATATCTACATCACCATCAACATAATAATCTTCAACTTTAGAAATAAAGCCATCTTTATATGTTATAGCCCTTTTTAATGACATTTCTAATTCGCCATTCCAGTAATAGTTTGTTATAACACTTGTTATTTTACTATTAGAATCATATACATAAATATCTTCATCTACAGTGGTACCCATCATCCATTTTTGCTTAGTTAATCTATGTTTTGAATCATATTCATAATCATATTGTGTAGTTTCTTCGCCCTCAGTTACTAATCTAACCAAATTATAATTCTTATCATATGAATAACTTGTTGTATAATTTCCTACATATGTGTGGTATCCAGAAATACTAGCTAATAAGCCATCTTTATTATATGTATATTTTGTTTGATGATTAATACTACCATTTGGCAAATAATCATTAACATTTACTACTTTCCCTTTTTCAAAGTCAAGTAAAACTTTATCCTCCATTATTTCAGTTATTCCTGAAATAGGGATACCAATAGGAGTTGATGAAGAAAGTAAAGCTGACTTAGGAGAAATAATTGTAGTTACTTCTCTAGTTTCTTTTTTAAGTACATCTCCATTACTTTGAGTTTCAGATGAAATTGTACAAAGTAATCTATCATTTTCTCCTTTAATTAGATATTCGTTAATTACGTAATTAAAATCATCTTCATAATCAACTACAAATTTAATAGTGTCATCATCATCATAAACTAAAAATTCAAATCCATCTTTTGTAAACTTAAAGTCCTCATCATTTTTACCAATTTCAGTAATATTAGCGCTAATTTCACCTTTATTACTTACTTTTATATCATTGATTCCTTTAAATTCAACTGGAAAACCAAGTCCACTGCCTTTACACTTTGAAACGTATTCAGCATTTCTAATTACAAAATCATCTCCATCATAGAACATATCAATACTATCACCATATAATCTGTTTAAATTACCGATAGGAACTTGATCATATACTAGAGACTCATTTTCAAAATCAGTAACAAAAATTCTATACATATCAAAAGCAACAATTTTATCGTTTATAAATACTGGCTTTAATATACCTGAATATCCAAAACGACCAGTTGAAATAACAATAATAGAATCAACTTTTCCTTCTTTTACATTTACATCAATAAAGCCTTCATTTAATCTATAAACTTTACTTGATTCCATAACTACATCATTTTTTGTTGTTGTGTTAGTCTTTGTTGTTTTAGTATTTGTTTTTGTTGTTTTACTGTTTGTTTTAGTTGTTACAACGCTTGTATTATTAGTTGTTTTATTTGTTGTTTGTTTTTTGCCGCAAGCTACAAATGTAAGTGCCGCAATACTAACTAATAATAAACTTTTTAATATTTTAGTTTTTTTCATAAAATCTCTCCTTTTTTTATTTATAAAAAATACTCCTTAATCATTATACACTTTTTTTCTTTAAAAGTATACTAAAAGTAAACAAAAAAGGATAAGTTTATCTTATCCCTTATATTTATTAAGTTCTTTTTTAAGTGTAGCTGAATCATACATAAATAATGTTTTTATAGTATTATTAATAACAAAAACACCTGAGTTTGCTTTTGTTTTAACTCCTTCTAAATCAACATTATTTAAATCTTTTACATCTACTTTTAGCTTATTTCCATCTACATCAATACTATCTATATTATCTTTACCACCAAATAAATTAATTAAATCAATAATATAATTTTCATCAATCTTTAATTTTGGCTTTTTGTGTAGTTTATGTTTTTTTATAAGTTTAATACTTATAATACATAAAATTATTCCAAGTAATGACAAACCTATAGCAAACCATATAATATTATCTTTAAAAAATTCTACAAAATCATAAATCATTTTTATCACCACTAGTATTATAACATAAAACAAAAAAAATAGTAGGGATAACCTACTATTTATTTATTAAATTATCAATTATTTCTAATACTTTATCTAAGCCTTGATGTTTTTCACTTGATGTAATAATTAAATTAGATTCATCAATTTTTAATTTTTCTAGTATGTTTTTCTTTGTCTTTATCTTATTACTCATATTAACTTTATCGCTTTTTGTGGCGATAATATATATATCTTTACTATAAAATTTAAGAAAATCATACATTAGTAAATCATCACTTGTTGGACCTACTTTAAAATCAATTAGTAAAAACACGGCTTTTAGATTAGTTCTATTAGTGATGTAGTTTTCTATCATTTTACCAAACGCTTCTTTTTGCGTTTTTGATACTCTAGCATAACCATATCCAGGAACATCTACTAAATAGAAATTATCATTTATTAGAAAGAAATTTATAACTTGAGTTTTTCCAGGATTTGAAGATGTCCTTGCGATTTTTTGATTAACTAAAGCGTTTATGAAACTTGATTTTCCTACGTTAGATCTTCCTACAAATAATAATTCATTTAAGTTATCTTTTGGAAAATGATTATTATTTGTACCACCGATAACGTATTTAGCACTTTTAATTATCATCTAAATGCCTTCTCAAATACTTCTGTTAAAGTGCTTACTTTAGTAATAGTTAAAGTATCTTTAACTTCTTTTGGCAAGTCTTCAATATCCTTTGCGTTTTCTATAGGTATTAATATTTCTTTTAAGCCACTACGTAGTGCAGCAATACTCTTTTCTCTAAGGCCGCCAATAGGTAAGACATTACCACGTAATGTGATTTCACCTGTCATACCTAAATCGCATCTTACTTTCTTATTTGTTAAGCAAGATAGTATTGCAGTAGCAAGTGTTACACCTGCGCTAGGACCATCTTTTGGTACTGCGCCTTCAGGTACATGGATATGAATATCATTTTCTTCAAAGAATTTAGGATCAATATTATATTTATCAGCATTAGCTTTAATATAACTTAAAGCAATAGATGCACTTTCTTTCATTACTTCACCTAATTTTCCTGTAAGAACTAATCCACCCTTACCCTTATAGAATGTAACTTCAATTTCTAAGGTATCTCCACCAAATTGTGTATAGGCTAAACCAGTTACAACACCAACTTGGTCAGTTTTTTCACTCTTATTGTGATCAAATTTTTTAACACCTAAATATTCTTCAACCTTAGCTTCATCAACTAAAACATTATCTATTTTGTTTATTAAAATATCTTTTACTGTCTTACGAATAATACTTGCGATCATTCTTGATAATTCTCTTACACCGGCTTCCATTGTATAATGTCTAATTATATAATAAATGGCTTCATCAGTGAATTTACACTTAGTTTCATTAATTCCATGAATTTCAAGTTGTTTTGGAATTAAATGTTTAAGTGCAATATTATATTTTTCGTGTTCTGTATAACTATCTAGTGTAACTATTTCCATTCTATCTCTAAGTGGAGCTGGAACATTTTCTAGGTAGTTTGCAGTAGCTATAAATAATACTTGACTTAAATCATAAGGTTCTTCTACATAGTTATCAGAGAAATGTGAGTTTTGTTCTGGATCTAATACTTCTAGCATTGCACTAGATGGATCTCCCTTATAATCACTAGATAACTTATCAATTTCATCAATTAAGAATACTGGGTTAATTGTTCCAGCTGTATGCATTCCTTTTAGAATTCTACCTGGCATAGCAGCAACATAAGTTCTTCTATGTCCTCTAATTTCAGCTTCATCTCTAACACCGCCTAGTGATTGTTTAACAAATTTTCTACCTAGTGCATTAGCAATAGACATAGCTAAAGTTGTTTTACCTACTCCTGGAGGCCCTGCAAGGCAAAGAATAGTTTGTGGATTTTTCTTTGTCATTATTTTAACAGCTAGATATTCAATTATTCTTTCTTTAACTTCTTCTAGGCCATAGTGATCTAAATCTAATTTTTGTTTAACTTCCTCTAAGTTAGTGTTATCAACACTTGCCTTATGCCATGGAAGTTCAACCATAAAATCAATATAACCTTTAATTACACCTGTTTCAGCCATTCCTTGTGGACTTACTGAATAACGTTGTAATTCATTTAATACTTTTTCTTCAATATCCTTTGGCATTTTAGCAGCTTTAATAGCTTTACGTAGTTTTTCTACATCTTTTTCTTTAACTGCCTTATCACCAAGTTCTTCTTGAATAGCACGCATTTTTTCTCTTAGATAATATTCTTTTTGTGATTCATCTATAGATTTTTTAACACTTTCGTTTATCTTATCTTCTAAGTTACCAATAAACTTTTCATATTCAATGTCTTCTAAGATGAATCTTAATCTTTTATTAAGATTAGGTTCAACAACATATCTAAGTTTTCTATTTTCTTGACATTTTAAGTTAAAAGCAATAACATCAGCCATAACTGTAGCATTTGTTTCACTTTGAACTAGCTTCATTAAATCTTGATGATTTGAAAATGTAGATGAATCAGATTCTAAAATTGCTTTAGTAACTAATTTAACTAGAGCATTTTCTTCTTCCTCTTCACCTCTAACTGTTTCAACTATTTCATAATTTACTTCAAAATATTCACTAGTAGAAACATAATCTAAGATTTTAACTCTATCTAAAATTTTAAATTTAACTTTTAAATTTCCTGTTGGAAGTTTAATTTGACTTTTTCTTTCAGCTAAAAGTCCATATTCCTCAAAATCTTTTGCTTTAGGTTCTGAAATAAGTGGATCTTTTTGTAGTAATAATATTACTTGTTCATTAGTAGTATTATAATTAAGTGCATCAAGTGCATTTAAAGATATTAATCTACCTATTTCTATTCTTTGTTCATTATTTGGAATTGGAATTAAACCTCTTAAAGGAATTGCTGGTGCGCATAATATATTTTCCATAGCGTTACCTCCTATCCATTTATTAAAATAACTCGATTTTGCTCGAGTTATTAATAATTTTTAAAATTTTTATTCTAAATTAGCATTTTCAATTAATAAATCGATAACTTTATTAATAGTTACATTGAATGCTACATCAGATGGATTTACATATTTCTTGATATCATCAACGCTCATGTTATTAGCTTCAGCGATTTCAGCAATTGATTTATCAATATCTTCTTTAGTAGCAGCTAACTTTTCTTGTTTAGCAATTTGTTCTAATACTAAAGTTTCTTTTAATCTCTTGCTTGCTCTATCTTTAACATTCTTCATGAATTCTTCTTCATTAACTTGAGCAATCTTCTTAAATTCATCAAGTTTCATACCATATTGTTGCATAACAGTATTTTCGAAATCTTTTAATTCATCTTTAACTGAAGCATCAACCATAGCTTGTGGCATATCAATATTAGTATTTTCAACTAATTGAGCGATTAATTCATCAGCAAGTCTATTCTTTTCTGTTTGCTTTTTGTTCTTTTCAATGTTTTCTTTAATTGATTTCTTTAATTCTTCAACATTTGTAATATTTTCTTTATTTAATTCTTTAACGAAATCATCATTAACTTCTGGTAATTCTTTTCTCTTAATTTCATGTAATTTTAATGCGAATTGAACTTCTTTACCAGCTAAATCAGTTGCTTGATATTCTTGTGGGAAAGTTACATTGATTGTCTTTTCTTCTCCAGCCTTCATACCAATCATTTGATCTTCAAATCCAGGGATGAATTGTTTTGAACCAATTTCAAGTTCATAGTTTTCAGCAGTTCCACCATCAAATGCAACTCCATCTTTCATTCCTTTAAAATCAAATACAGCGATATCGTGTTCTTCAATAGCTCCACCTTCTTTTGGTGTAACTAAAACATTTTGTTCTCTTAATGAATCAATTTCAGCATTGATTTCTTCTTCAGTAGCTTCCATAACCATTTTCTTACCCTTTAAACCTTTATAGTTTTCAACAGTAAATTCAGGATATACAGGAACTATGATTGCAAAATTAATTTCTTTTCCTCTTTCGATATCTTTTAAATCAGTTAATTGTGGATCACCAACAACGAATAATTTATTTTCTTGTACTGCTTCAGCATATTTTTTATCTGCACAAGCGTATATAGCATCTTCATATAATGATTCAACGCCAAATTTCTTTTCAAATTGTTCTCTTGTTACTTTTCCTTTTCTAAATCCAGGAATTGTTACATTATCTTTTTTCTTATCAAAAGACTTATTTAATCCTTCTTCAAATTCTTCTGGTGTAATAGTAACACTGATTTTTACTAAACTATTTTCTAATTTTTCAATATTAGCCATTTTAAACATCCTCCTTAAACGACTATTTTATTATAGCAATTATTTTAATAAATGTAAATATAAATATTATTATTTATAATAATTATTTACCAAAATGCTTTTTTAAAGCTTCCATAGTTTCATTTGATATAACATGTTCTATTTTACAGGCATCATCTTCAGCAACCTTTTTGCTAACGCCTATTTTTTCAAAGAACATAGTAAGTGTTTGATGCCTATCATATATTTCATTAGCAATTTTTAAGCCAGTAGCAGTTAATGTAATATTCTTTTTAGCATCTAAAGTTATATAGTTTTTTTCTAATAATAATTTGATTGCTCTACTTACACTAGCTCTTGCATAGTTAAGCTCATTAGCAACATCTATGCTTTTAACTGATGATTGTTTAGTTGATAAAATATGAATAGTTTCTAAATACATCTCTATTGATTCATTATAATTCATAAAAACACCCCAACTATTATTATATCACACATTTAAATATTATGTTATAATAATATTTGAGGTAAAAATTATGTATAAATATGTTTTTTTAGATTTAGATGGCACATTAACTGATCCTTTTTTAGGAATAACTAATTCAGTAAAATATGCATTAAAAAAATTTAATATAGATGCTACTAATGAAGAACTTAAATGCTTTATAGGTCCACCATTAGTTGATTCATTTATGGAGTTTTATAAATTTAGTTATGAAGATGCAATACTTGCTAAGAATTATTATAGAGAAGTATTTTCTACTAAAGGTTTATTTGAAAATGAAATATATCCTGATACTATTAATGTTTTAAAGAAATTAAAAGAGTTAGGATGCACTTTAGTTTTAGCTACTTCTAAGCCTGAAAAGTTTAGTATTGAAATACTTAAACACTTTAATATCTATGATTATTTTACTTTTTGTGCATGCGCAACAATGGATGAAACTAGAAACAAAAAAGGTCAAGTTATAAAATATGCGATTGATAGCTTAAATATTTTAAATAAAGATGAAATATTGATGGTAGGAGATAGATTTCATGACTGTATAGGTGCTTTAGAAAACAATATAGATTGTTGTTATGTTACATATGGATATGGTTCAGCTGATGAAGCTAAAAAATACCAAGCTACCTATATTATTGATAATTTTAACGACTTAATAAAAATAATAAATGACTCGAAATAGATCGAGCCATTTTTTATTTGTCAGCTATTATTTCTAAGAATTCTCTTGGACTAACAATATTGTTTTCATTAGGGAAATGTTTTTTATTACCTGTTATCAAAAAAACATTGTTTTCTTTTTTAAAAGAGTAATACAACTCATAAAACTTTTTATCGTTTTCATCTATAAAATCTCTATCAACTACTTCACTTTCACAAAACTTGCCACTTTTTATTAAAGAGTTTAATAGGCTTTTTATCATTATTTGATTAAAATCAAATTTCTTTCTACTTAATACATCTCTATATTCTTTCATAATATCATTATTAAAAAGCATAACAATATTTCCTTTAATAGCAAGTTCAACAATTAGCCCTGGGATTGAATCACTTTTAATGACGGAAGAAACAATTACATTAGTATCTATAACAGCATAAAAAATCATCTATTCATCTTCTTTTCTTCTCTAGCAAGTCTAATTTCTTCATTAATTTCATCCAAAGTCATTTTGTCATTACCTAATTCTTTTGATTTTTCTTGCATTAATCTAAGTGCAATTAAGCCAGATAATGTTCCATCATCGTAAATGACTTCAAAAGGAATACCACCTACTTGTACACTTTTTTTAAGAAACATTCTAACCGCAGTTGATAAGTCCATTCCAAGATTATCAAACAAAACGCTTGCTTGTTCTTTTAAGTTATCATCAACTCTAACTTGTAAAATTGCCATAGAATCACCTCTTTGTATTTATATTTTATTATATTATCATTACATTGTCAACACAACATATATTTTATAATAAAAAATGACTCGAAATAAATCGAGCCATTTTTTATTCTTTTTTATCTATTTCATCTATTACTTCACTAGGTGATTTAAGTTCATCTTTTTTCCTTAATTTTATTCTCATACTAGGAAATCTATTTTTTGCGCTTTTAAGTTTTTTAATTAATTTACTATCATTAATATATGATTTAAAGTCACTTAATTTATCATTTAATCCATTTTTAATATCATTAAACTTAAGTTCTGCTTTTTTAAGAATAATACTAAATTTCGCTGATTTAATAGTAGATAATGTAATATCTGTGATTATTCCAACTAAAGATAATGCAAATATTATATAATAATAAGGGGAAGCTATTTTAGAAACTATAAACATTACTGCTGGATGTAATATATATATTACAAATAATACTAAAAATGCAAATAATAAGGAATTTCTAAAGCATATTCTACCATTTAAATTACAGAAATAATCACTATAATCCCACCATCTTCTTTTAAATAATTTTTCCATTAGATAGCTTGTTATATATTCTAGGGTTGATGTAATAATTATTCCCAAAATAAAAACTAAATACCAGTAATCTTTTAAATAATATAAAGGTATTATAAATAAAGCTCCAAAGCCATAAATAGGGCATATTGGAGAATATAAAAATCCTCTATTATGTATTTTTCTAGTTAATATAAAA
>JAEEGL013161328.1_pt1 | contig 11434 bp, 14 predicted proteins | sample 9134231 | NCBI WGS metagenome assembly JAEEGL01 (sample SAMN16246548, study PRJNA631951) | gut metagenome | biome: gut microbiome; feature: rumen; material: fiber-attached | host: Bos | place: Iran: Karaj | collected 2018-10
ATAATCAAGTTTGCAAGGTCGAGAAGTGTAATAGGTTTGTTTGAGTAATTACACTTTGTCATGAAATCAGCAGGTGACCAATTTGCCAACGCCATAAATCGGTTAGGAGGCGTATTGTTTTCTGGATCAAAGTAAAACAATTCACTGTATCCTGGTCCGAAACGATTTCGAACGTAATCGATAGCAGATGAAATCGCACCAATAGTGAACGAAGTCTTACCTGTACCTGATTCACCGATGTTGTTTTCAAGACGAGGGAACACACCACCGTTGATTACAGGCATATTATTAATGCCTAAAACTGGTGCTCCACAATACACGTTGTAAATTGTGTATTTTGTAGGAATCGCTGGAAACTGGATGAAGTTATTGTCTCCACTGTTAGGATCTCCATTAAGCGCCATACGATTCATTAATTTACTACCAAACATAGCCATTTTATTTCTCCTCTGGTGCGGCAATGTGATTGCCATTGTTTTCATTTTCAAACACTACAAAAATGTCATTCGACATGTACAACGCGTTATTAAGTTCTATCAAATAATTATTGATAACAGCTGCTTTATCGTCGATTCTATTTCTAAGAACCTCGAGTTCAGTTATGACTCGCTCACAATACATCTCGAGTATTCTTGCCACATAGATGTAAAGCATATCGCCGTTAGATTGCTGAGCAGGTTGTTTAGCGTCGTTTACTAACGACGCCTCTTCCATAGATGTATAATATGTATAATTCAAAGCATATTCTCTATAGAAAGCGTTTTTCATATCTGCACTCATCTTTGATATAATAGACGCCGTCATTATAGACAATTTCTTTTGTAAAACACCTTCCTTCTCAACTAACTCAGCTTCGAAAGATGAGCTAAAGTCCGAGCTTACAACTTTCGTATTCTTAGTGGTTTCAATCCACTGTTTAAGCTCGAATAAAAACTCATGACGTATAAACGCATTCAAAACTTTTCTGTAGTTTTGTCTTTGGTCAAACACTGTTGTCTTTGATTTCGTATTTGTTGTAGGTCTGAATTTGTAGAATATATAAATCATTACGAAATCTATTAACAGGTTTATTGTAAATAAAATAATATTTCCTGCCATTCACTTTTCTCCCAACTATGCGATTATCTTCCGGCAACCATCGTGATTACGGTCAACACCATCGCCACTTTTTGTATAATTGGTTTCATTTCGTTCATCCCACTTCTGAAAAATCCAATCAATAAGTAATACCAACGCTTCACCAACAGGAAAGAGCACTGACATAAATACTCCCCAAGTCTTTAATATGTATGCAGTCGTTATATCAATCATTTTATTTCTCCTAACTGTGCAATTGTCTTCCAGCAATCATTGTGATTGCGGTCATATTTCGCTGAGCTTGCTTAAGATTATTCTTGGCTTCTTTGCATATACCGGCAGCGTCCCGTCTAATTTGTTTTATAGTCTCGACAGTCTTAATAGAACGATAATGATGAGCAATAGCGTAGCGTGGATCCGACACAAACTGGAACACTTTGACACTTTTCTTATAAGCTTCTTCAGCTTTCTTATATTGAGCTTTACACTCGCTATATTTATCCAAAATAATTTTAAGTCTTTTATCTCTCATACTCTCATATCCTTAGTTTTTATTCTCGATAGCTGTAAGCTTAGCTATCTTAGAATCAATAACAATCTTTTCAAATTCTTCTTCAAGCAACTTTGGAATTTTTGTCTGTAAAGTTGTTGGAGCGAATTCCAATATCTTTGGTATTTCAGGATTATCTTTGGTCTTTTCAAGTTTCATCGCATCTTCATATTTCTGAATAGCACCTTCACTTAACCAAGGATTATATTCACCATAAAATTTCTTCCAATCTCCAATTACAATCTTTGGATGAACTGGAAGTACACTTGAATGCACGAGCTTATGTGCGGTAGGATTTAGTGGAGTAAGACCAACCATAAATCTATAATGAAGCATTATAACTTCTTCACAGATTTTCATCGTCTCACAATAACCCTGCTTCTCCATAGACTTTGTACAACAAGTTTCAACGTAATCGTATAATGTGAACGGCGCATGATGTAACTCGATAGTAAATCCATTCTTCATAGAATATCCTTCATAGAAAGAACAGTGATTTACATCAAGATTCTGTTTCATGAATTGTATAAAATCTCTATACTCAATTGTAGCACGACACATCTTTGTAACGTACTTGTAGTATTTCTCATTAACAGTTCTAACCTTCATGTCAAAATCTGCTTCTGGGATTTCTTCAAGATGCATTACATTATTCTTATCGTACTCAAGTTTAACTGAATCTTCTTCAATATCTTTTTCACTAGGTTTAGTAAAAACACCCATTTTTAAACACCTCAAAAAAATAAGCAAAACAAAAGAAAAATAAGATGCTACAGAAGAAAATACCGCTGTTTTATCAGACGAGTACTTCCCTCTGTAGCATTGCACCATTTGTACAAGGAGATTATGCAAATGGTACAGGAGTTTATATCGACTCACAAGAAAAATACTTCACAAAAACTTGTAAGCCTATAGGCAAATGATGGAGTTGAACCACACTGTCAATACATTGCACTTGAAATCAAGTGGTTTTGTATGATCAGCACACATCCTTCATACTCGTGCTTTGTGTTTTTAAACACAGTACATTTCCAAGCCAAGGTGTCACGGCCAAGCGAACCCGAGGAATTGTTCTTTCCGCATTTTCAGAAGTTTACACCACGTTGCTCCTTGTGAAAATAGAACAACTTTGTCTTTGCCAATATGTAAAAAGAAAGTAGTCATGTGCGGTCCAAGCCAATGAGCATCCTGACAGTTGTTTTGTACTAGCAAAATACAACAACTCGTTACCAGTGCCTCGCAAAAGTTCTTGCCTTCCACGAGAACCTGTAGGGTGGTAAAGCCACTACAGGAAACACTGCCGCTTTCGTTCGTCTCGAGAAACGACGAGTTTTCTTAACCCTAGCAATTGTCGCACATCACATAGGAAGCACACCTACTAACCAGCAAGCCCACATCCTATACAATGCTTAAGAAAACAAATTGCTTTACTAAACTAACACGACTCTTTCTTCTAACACCAAAAGAAAAAACCTGCTTCTCGTACAGGTGACTCTAGACTGTTACCTCTAGAGGTTACGTATTCGTCCTTGCTGCTTTCGTCACTGAAACAACAAACGTCGTTTGACAGATTCTACTCACTTTGTCACAGTTGGCAAGCGCAACTCCTATCGAATACGAAGGGCTTTGGTTATTCCGACATCAATCCACTCCGGTGCTGAGACCAAAGGTCCATGAGATTCAAAAATGTCAGATGATACTCGGGTTTCTACCGATTTTGATATCGATCGCAAACGGTCCGAACACCCGTCGGCTAAATCGAAAATTGGTTTCCCAAAAATCGACACGCATTTGCAACCCACCTAGGAGGTTTCTGGAATTCTATGTGTATTATTTGTGTGTAGTAACTGCTACGTCCGCTGATAATCCGATATCCAGGAGAAATCACCAACAGCTTCACAATCCTTCTCTGCTTACTACTATTAAGGTTAGAATTGGAACACAGCCTCAATCCAATGTGGACTCTGTAATCCGACAACCTATGCCGAAGCCTAGGAAAATTGGACACCATATACCAATTAATACTTAGCGATTCCACTGTTAAGAGTACGGACCTATTCGCCTATATTAACCTTCGTCTTTTATTTCTCATTTCAAATATGCTACTCGCTTATAATTGGTCTCAGATAACCAACCGTGCCACACACTTGAAACTTGTGGTAAAGATATAAACCAGTCACTTGAACATTTCTTTCCGGACTCAGCACGAATCCACGAGGACTATTCTTAGTCGACAAACCCGTCCTACTTTTATCGGGCAAGCAGCCGCCGTATACTTCTACTCTTCGACAGTATGTGCACAAAGAGATATTCTTACGGTAAGACAATATTTCGATTTGACTCGAATCTTTATAAAAAAAGAAGGTGCACTAGAGTAGACATCCAGACTACTCTAGCCACCTATACCATCAGGCGGACAACCGGTTTTAACATGTAGAAACGTCTACGGGAGGGGAAAAGAGTTTCCACACATCTGATTGTCACAAAGCAATAATATACAACCTATAATAGCGTTTAAACTAAAATAAGTATCGTATTTCTATGTAAGGTCATTTATTATGTAAACAAGATTATAATAAAAAATAACCCAGGAAGAACCTGGGTTATTCTATTTTAACAGAAAAACGTTATGCTGATTCTTTTTCATTAACGGTGTCGAAATAATTGTCACCATCAATAATAAGACCATCAGCAAGCTCGATCGCATTATTGAATTCGTCACCAAAATGTGGATTCCAAGCAGGTTCTACATAAAGGTCAAACAATCTCAATTCTGTTACAGGGTTCTTCCTCTTTTCAGAAATGTAAGACATCGACATGCCTTCTTTTCCCGAGAAGTAGTTTTCACTATCTTCGAGGAGAACCGAACGCTTGTTAAGCTTGTTTGCACGAACTGATTCGATTTTAGCATTAGCTTTGTCGGATTTAATTACAGTCATAAAGCGCATGTCGTTTGGACAAATGTGCTCTACTTTGTAGTGTGAACGAACGATTGCTACACCAGTTGTTTTAATAGCGTCATCTGCTACGGCGATATGGATTTTCTTCCAAACCTGTCCAAGATGGGCGTAAACAACTTCACCTTTTTCACAAAGGTCAAAGAGCTCACCGATTGTTCTTACTTTCATTGGAGCGTCTTCACCATCTCCAATCCGACTGTGAATTTTTTCATCTGCATTAATGTACATTTTTTTGATCCTCCCAGATCATTTATTCTATAATTATATTAAATAGTTTTATTTAGCGTTTACCTAAATTAAGCAGTTTTATGCTTGACAGTGTATTCGAGTGAACGAGTAACGTCGCCAGGAAAACCACTCATCACAACCTTTATAGATGCACCAGGATTACTTCTAGTCAACGGTGGAAACGGTCTCCTAGAATATGGCCATTCTTTAATATCAGTTGTAAAAGAATGACATCGATCGTCAAAACTAAGTTCAACCGTACAGCGACCATCTTTAGACGTGTAACTATCAAACTCTGGAACATATCTCCTAATCCAAAGCATCGATTCTGTGATACACACGAGTTCATCTTTTGTTCTCGTAGCATATACTTCAGGACGATTACCGCATCCAGATAAATATCCTGATTGTAATTCATAAACGCGTTTTAAACGATGTTCGATGTTAATTTGTATAGCATCTATACAACGTTTTGCAATCTTGTTTGCATATTTCATATCAATACAGCCTCTTTACCAATTATACTACATCTTCCTTTCTTACTGTAATTTATACGTCTCATACATCCGTCGTGACTTACAGTAAAATCGCACACGTTTGAAAGCACAACGTTATCATCATTGTTGAATAGATATGGATAACATGCAACAGATACACATATTCTGCCATCTTTTGACACATAATGATCGTTGACAACACCATATTTGTATAGCCATAATAATAGTGCCGATATCTTACGCAAATCTGTCACGATACAACATGCAAGTTCACTGGCTTTAAGTTCATTAGAACCTGTAATAAGCTCTGAAGAAATTATGTGACGTTCAATTCCAAGATGGTTTGTAACACAATACCATGTAAAATCCACCGACGAACTTATAAAATCACATGTCGGATAATTTGTGGCATAGGTCACCGTATCTGAAATATCAATTACACAAGGGTCTTTACCAACGATTCTATCTAAGCGACTATAATATCTATATACTTCTTTGAGAAGTCTATCCAGTTCTTTACAAAGGGTTTTAATACCTTTCTCCTGGTGTACACCATGTGGTATAACTTTATATCGCTCTGCACAATTCTCAATCGCCTGTTTAGCGTGCTCGTTATAGCAATCGCTAAAACCAGGTGTCACATATCCTGTAATTCGTTCTTGTCTCATCATTTAACTCCAACCTTTATTCAAATCTTTCATTTCAAAATACCTTCCTCACGCAACCTCTGTTCTGCAAGAGTAACGGTATCTGTGGTCAATATTTTACCTTCATCACAACGTTTTACATCATCCTTAATGACATTCCACAATTCTACACCGTGTTTAAATTTTTTACACGCTTCGCTTGGGTCACCACCATCTTCGCTTAATGCAACGTTCATTGCCACACACTGTAAACAAAACATTCCTTTCGGTCTACAACATTTTCCACGTTTAACAAGTTCAACGATGTATTGAACGTCTCTTTTCTGATTTTGTTCATCTTCAGAACGTCGTTTTTCGAGTTTTAATCTTCGTCTCTCAGTCATTTAAATCCAATCTCCTTTCTTATCAATCTTTCGTTAACCCATTCAAGCTCAGCGTGTTCACGAGACACGCTATAAGTTTTGTTTTTCTTAAATACGTATCCTATCTCAAACTCAATAATGTATTTTCGATATAAAAACTTCTTACCGCACACCGGATTAAGATAACGCTTAGACGATTCGTATTCATAGCATACTAAAGTCGTATCACGCTTTTCGTCTCTGATTCTACGATCACGAACGTATTTATTGAGCTGCACCAATAGCTTGGCAAGTTCAAGTGCACACTTTTCACGGTCTTCAAGTGCGTGAGTAATTTTATCCTCACTACATTTGTAGTGCCACTTAATATTTTTATCGTTTTTATCAATCCACATATTAGAATACACAAAATTACACAACTTGGCGTATTCATAAACGCAATCTTTTATTTTCGATTCAAGTAAAGATTTCATGCGTTCCACTTTATCATCTCTTTTAATTGCCATTTCAGTAATTATCTCCTAATGCTCTCCAGTCATCGTCTGTGAAATTTGCATACATTTCAGCAGTTTTCTTTCTGGCTTCTTCTGCTTGTTCGGGTGTCATTTCTGGACCAGTGAACTCGTTGATTAAATCAAAATCAGGTTCACAATACGTGCTAGCCTCTAATGCATTCATTTTCCCAACACTTCCTTACTTTCAGATTTATTTTTTAACGGCATAAATATATCGAACTGTTTGGTCTCGATATTATATTTATACACCTTCAATCCATGCTTGAATCCGACATTAATCATATTAAGAGTTCCAGAACCACCAGGCAATGCAATGACGATTCCGTTCGAATGTGCTGCGGCGTATTCTGCCATACGTCTATTTCTATTTATACCTGCGATCTTGTTGTATTTCTTTCCAAGTTTATTCACACCTATAGAAACAGGTTCATTATCGGACGGAGTTAAGTTATTCCAATATGCAGGAAATTCTTTAACAGGATATTCAAAGCATTTTGCGAATGTAGCTCCATACATATCTGCACCTACCGCCATCCCACACACTTCTTCATCAACTTCTTCTTCCTGAAATATCTTGTAGAGTTTTTGTTCCAGGTCTTTAACTTCGTCATATGGCATTTTTGTAACGTCGAAATCTCTTCCACCACAAATAATACATTTTGACATACAAACCTCCTCAACCTATCTGTATATGTGAATAATATACACTTCAAACAAAAGAAAATCTCCCACACTGTAATGTGTGGGAGATAATTATTTGTTACTGGTTTTGGTTAGAAATCATAACCTCTTCTGAGAACTCTCTGATTTGAAGAACCACGATATGGTAAGTCAATATCACGTAATTCCTCTTTATAAGGACCGTCTATCAAAATATCAATCATTCCTAAGAAACGTTCAAGTTCTTCACTTTCACGTTTTCCAACAAATCTTTTATAGAGGTCTTCAAGAGTATAGCCCGTCCAAACATGGATTTTTATAGTCGGGAACTCTTTTCTAATAGAAGCAATAATGTGAAGCACATCTTCAAAATTTTCATCACAAAGAGGCTCGCCGCCAAGTACAGAAAAATCTCGCTGTACTCCGTTTGCTACAAGCTTTTCTTTGATAATGGAAATAATATGTTCTACATCATCCTCGATTCCGCCTTTAAAATCCCAAGTGGTATGCTTATTGTGACAACCTTTACAATGAAACGGGCATCCTTGTGTCCAAAGACTTACAGCAAAACCGTCTGTTGCGTTCAAACAATCGTTTCCTAAAATAGCAGCATATCGCATAAGCATTACTCCTCATCACAATCCTGTAAAGTATCTGTGTGGTTTTTACGATGGCGTTTTTCATCCAGCTTACCGTCATTGAATCCGCCCGCAGATGCTTTAGATGTAACATAGTTTGGATTCAAATATCCTGTAACTCTATCTGGACGCATAATCACATCGCTACCGCATTTAGGACAGCATTCTCCTTCTGGAATCGAACCAATATATCCGCAATCCATACATGCATCTGAATTTACGTTTGCTGCTATATACGGGAGATTCTTTTCCACACCATGCACAACGTACTGCTCAACAGCACCGGCGTTGTTTCTAGCAGAATTACCAAATTCAGCATATGTGATACAACCTGCATTTGAATAACCTGTTAATTCAGATTCAATATCGACTTTATCGAAAACCGATATCTTCTTATAAACAGGAACATGCATACTGTTTGTGAAATATTTCTTTTCACTACCGTCGTCATGTGTAGTAATGCCCTTAACTTCACCATATTTCTCTTTAAAGAGATTCATCGATGTAAAACAAAGAGATTCCGCTGGGGAATAATATACTCCAAAATTAAGTCGATATTCCTCTTTAAATTCTTTGCAGCGTTTGTTGAAGAGATTTTCAATACGTTTAGCCAATTCCATTCCTTCAGGAGTTGTATGGTCTTTGCCAATAAGGATAAGCAAAGTTTCTGCCAAGCCAAGCTGACCAACTGCCAAAGTACCGTGTTTCATAGCAGATTCAATTCCCTGTTCGGGGATGTATCCAACCATTGTCTTATTCTGCCACATGAATGTAGCCGAATCTGGAGACTGTGAACAAATGAGTTTATATCGCCAAATTAAAGAATCTCTTGTTCTTGCAATTTCAATGTCAAGATATGCCATGAATTTGTCAATGATATCAGATTTCTCATCAAGATTCACACCGAATGTTTTAAATTCCTCAAGCATATGTGGATCATTAGTCTTCGCTTCCATTGCAAGTGTAGGAAGAATAATTGTCTCGGGACAAATGTTTCCACGACCATCTTTCTGAGCAGCACTATAATAAGGTTCGATATCATCGATTGTAAGCCCATTTTTACCAACTACACAATCAAGATTACGTCTAAAGACTTCCTCATAGTTAATATCGTAACCGTTATAAGTACGACATCCCATAGTAGACATCTCTTCATCAGGATAAACGCGTTCTTTTGGAGATATGTCAAAATCGGCCTCAGGAAAACCAATTATACCATTTGAATAAATATTGACATCCAATCTAAGTTCTTCAGCTAAATCAGGATTGTGACAAAGAATATGCGCTAATCTGATATAGTATTCATTATCGTTTTGTTTGATATCAGCAAGAACCTGTCTCTTGAGATTTCTATCATATGTGATAGCAGCGTCGTTGACAGTCCAGTTATTATTGGCATAATTTGGATAAAAACGTTTTGATGTAGATTTCAAAGCAAGTTTAAACAAATCATAGTTTGGGGTATTTTTATAGAGATTTATATTTTTATCTACTTTAAAAATTCCACAAGGGAAAATAGCAGTTTGTCCAAGCGGACCTGTTCCAGCTATACATCCTTCAAGAATAGATTTAATAACAAATCTTCCTTCAGGCAATGTACATGTACCGTAATTTATTGAGCTAAATGGCAGTTGGTTCATATGTTATCCTAGAAGCTTTTTATCTTCTAGTTCTCATAATTTCTTACAAGTTCAGCGTACATTTTCACCCTCGTTTAACGTTAGGTTGACTAAAATTAATCAATGAGAACTATATTCTCAGTGTTCAGCACTCTTGGGAGAATTATATTTATTCATCTCCTACGCGTTACGGTGATTAACGGCCTTTACGCAATCTGTTAATTTACCTCGGTATTATCATGCACATATAGTGTTTAGAATTCACCGATTTTGCTGAATTTTCATCTACTTATCTCTAAGCAGCGGGGCAACCGAATCTACCCGATCTACTCTGCAAGCTATTCAAGTTATGGTACAAACCTTCTACAGCCTGGTCAAGCTCTTTTATAGTTCGTTTCAAAGCTTTCTTTGAAACATATTTTCTCAAAAAATTCCACCAATGTTTTCCAGTGTATCTCTTATCATAAATGCTAATCTTTTTAGCAGCCCACTTATCAAATCCAAGACGTTTCTTCCATCGTTCAACACTGATAAATGGAATACAATCGACGATGTCGAAATAATGACGCCAGAATGACATTCTGAAATATGGAACAAGTGTCCAGTCAATATGAGTTGCGGCAACGCCTCCGAATTCCTGCAATGACTGTATCTGGAAATATACTGCAAATAACTGAAGAGCTGTATTACAGCTACTTGCCGGACGGATAGCAGTCTGTCTTGTATAAACTACGTGGGATAGTAAATAATCCATTGGAACACTATCGCAGTTATGCTCTCCAAGAGCAATAGTATCCGCATCATGTTTATAACGACGATTTTCTTTATGGTCTTTTACATCAATTTCAGGAAGAAGTTCATCAAATGCAAATTTTTTAAGAACGTAAGAATCGATTCCACCTTTTCTTCCACCAAACGATTTGTCATCAAGGTTTGCATTCATACATTCTGCTCTCTTAGGATACAGTTTATCTCTAAGTGAATCATATGAAATGCATTTAATATTTTTCATTGCAGGCGGAATCTTCTTGATGGTATTATCTACTGGATCGTCCGGGTCTTCCACTCTTGGATCACTCTGAGAACCGATAACCAAATCTACTGCTGGAGAAACGCAATCCTTCTTAAAATTAACAATAGCTTCCGAAATACGTTCAAGCGATTTGTTTCTAATACGAGTTCTCTCAGCTCTATATTTAATATATTCTTTAGCCAATTTAGTATGACCAAATTTCATAAGAGTATCTTCTACATTATCCTGTACAGCTTCTACAGTTTTTTCTTTAAAGCTAAGATAATTAAGTGCAACTTCTTCGGCAACTTTATTGATTTCTTTCTTGGTAATCTTATCAGATGCCTTTTCAAGAGATGCATTTGCTTTTGAGATTGCGTTTTTAATTTTATCGATATTGAATTCCTCGACAGCGCCGTCTCTTTTTGTTATTGGCAGAAAATTCTCTGCCTTTTTCGTTTTAGCCATAATTTCTATTCTTCCTCTTTTACAATTTATTTAAGTCTAAAATTTTGTTCGTTGTTAAAACACAAAAAATTATAATGTGTTCAAACGTATGTTCGTCAGGTCACTAACAAAAAATAAGCCGGGATTTACTTCCCAGCTTATTTCTTAATGCATCAATACTATTTTCATTAAAGGCAGTATAAAGTTGATATAGTTGTCATC
>JAEEGL015062149.1_pt1 | contig 11434 bp, 9 predicted proteins | sample 9134231 | NCBI WGS metagenome assembly JAEEGL01 (sample SAMN16246548, study PRJNA631951) | gut metagenome | biome: gut microbiome; feature: rumen; material: fiber-attached | host: Bos | place: Iran: Karaj | collected 2018-10
CGGCTTCGGCGGCGGCGGAGGCCACGGCGGCGGCGGCAGCCATGGGTTCTGATGTGCGCTTCGCGCAGTGGTTAGTGATTAGTGTTTAGTGATTAGCGGGGAACGAAATTGATGAGTAATGCCCTGACCAAAGCGGGAATGACGAAGCGGGCGCTGTCGGTGGCGTGGCCGGCGATGGCGGAGAGCTTCTTTGTCGCGCTGGCGGGCATGATCGATACCATGATGGTATCGGCCCTGGGGCCGGCTTCCGTGGCGGCGGTGGGGCTGACGAACCAGCCGAAGTTCATCGGGCTGACGCTGTTCTTCGGCATCAACGTGGCGGTATCCGCGCTGGTGGCCCGGCGGAAGGGCGAGCAGCGGCAGGAGACCGCCAATGAGATCCTGCTGACGGCTGTAATTCTGGCGAGCATCGCCTGCGTGGCCATCAGCATCCTGTTTGTGGTGTTCGCCCCGTGGATGATGCAGGCGGCGGGGAGCAACGAGGATACCCACGCCCTGGCCGTGGAGTATTTCCAGATCATCATGGGCGGAACGTTCTTCAACGTGATCACCATGGTGATCAACTCCGCCCAGCGGGGCAGCGGGAACACAAAGCTGTCGATGACCACGAACCTGACCAGCAGCATCGTCAATATCCTGTTCAACTATCTTCTGATTGAGGGGCATTACGGGTTTCCCCGGTGGGAGATCAAAGGCGCGGCCATCGCCACGGTGCTGGGTACGGCGGTGGCGGCGGGGATGGCCATATTCTCGCTGTTCCGGCCCAGCAGCTATGTGCGGGTCTCCGTCATGAGGAAGCTGCGGTATTCGAAGGAATGCGCGAAGAGCATATGGCACCTGGTGTTGAACTCGTCGATGGAGAACATCTCGGCCCGGGTCGGTTTCCTGGCCACGGCGATGATCGCCGCGCGGCTGGGCACCGAGGCCTTTGCGGCGCACAATATCGGCATGAGCCTGCTGGGGCTGGGGTTCAGCTTCGCGGACGGCATGCAGGTGGCGGCGGTGGCGCTGAGCGGCGAGGCGCTGGGCGCCGGAAAAAAGGATGACGCGAAGAAGTACGGCGCCATCTGCCAGCGGATCGGGTTCGTGATCTCCCTGCTGCTGGCGGCGTTCCTGTTCTTCGGGGGCCGCTGGTTCTTCAGCCTGTACTTCCAGGAGCCGCATATTATTGACATGGGAGAACAGATCTGCCGCTATATCATGGTAATCGTGCTGCTGCAGATCAGCCAGATCATCTTTACCGGCTGCCTGCGGGCCGCCGGGGACGTACGGTATGTGCTGGTTGCCGCGATTGTCAGCATCGCGGGCATCCGGACCCTGTCTACCCTGCTGATGGTCAACGTGCTCGGGTGGGGGCTGGACGGCGTCTGGCTCGGCATCCTGGCGGACCAGGCCAGCCGGTTCATCATGGTATCGCTGCGGTTTAAGCAGGGTAAATGGGTGGACCTGAAGATTTAGCCTGTAGTTGGTAGTTGGTAGTCCGTAGTTGGATCCCTCCGCTTCGGTCGGGATGACACCCGGGGCTGGGTCTATGTCAAGGGGACGGTTCTGCTGTGAACCGTCCCTTTGATCATTACTGCTTTTTCCGCTGGATGATCTCATTTCTGAGAAACAGTTTATACTTTGCGTCTGTGCGGATGGGATGAAGCTTTCCGCGGCGTGTCAGGTCGTCGATATTCTGCCGGCTGCAGTCCAGAAGGGTACAGGCCTCGGAAGCGCTGACGACCCGGTTTCGGACAAAGGACAGGAAATCATCCAGCGAAAGCGGGACAGCGGTTCCATGTTCATGCAGATCGCGGTCGGAAATCGCAGCCTGATCGTTCCAGAAAACACCGTAGCCGTCCGGCTGGACTTCCACACGCCTGAAGTATTCCGGATTGCTCAGGTATGGGACAATCATGGGCTGGCTGGCTGCGAAGGAAGCGATATCAACCACCCGGACTTCGCCGCTGCGGAAGAATACCAGCATGCGTGCGTTTTCCAGAGGAACGACGTCTTCGACTTTATACTGCCAGCGCCGGGCCAGGAATGGAGGGACATCTTTTATTTCTTCCAGATAGCAATCGTCCTGTTCGCAGCGTCCCATGGCGAGCATCAGCAGAGAGAACTCGTCGTATTCGGGCAATCCGTGATCAATCAGGATCTGGGTAATGTTCTGGCGGTCCGGCGGGACGATTCGCTGCTGGACCCAGATCCGGCTCCAGTAGCTGTTAATGCTGTGCTCTCCGCGCCGGACAAAGGAAGACAGCAGAAGCGGGGTTTCCCATGGATCCGCATCATCCGGAATTTCGATATAGAAAGATTTCGCATTCTCGTAATAAACCAGGTAACCCAGCAGAATATCCGGCGGCTGCGCTTCATCCCGGATGGCAAAGATTCTCATACGCCTGCCACCTCCTTCGGATCATTTCCCAGGTCTTTTCCTGCCGCTTCGCGCTGATGATTCCGTTCAGCCCATCCAGCAGGAAGGCTTTGTGTTCATCCTTCAGCGGGGAGAGGTCCGGAAAGCTGTCCCGCGGAATCAGCTTCAGGTTATTCCACGCGGAACGGGAGCCGACGAAACACTGTACCGGCTTATCCGCCATCACATCCTCCCGGTCCAGCGCATCATCGGTTTCACACCGGCAGAAGAAGGAAAGCCCATGGTCGAAAAGCGGAGCCAGGCGGAGGGTCTTCTGATACCGGTTTCTCAATACTTCCAGATTGGCGCCATGGCGGTCTCGGTTTAGTATCAGGTAGTCCACGACCAGCATGCGGTAAATGTAGTCCGCCCAGCCCATGCGCAGGCAGAAGGAGAGCTCGCTTTCATCCGGGCTGAGCCGCTCTGCTTTATAAAATTTATCCAACGGTGTTTTGCTTTCGCCGCGCGCGCGGAAATTCCCTGACGCACAGATCCAGGTTTCATAGGGCTTACCGTCAATCAGGATGCGGGCATGAATCAGCTGATAGTGCAGATGCTCGATTCCCAGGATGGTCAGCAGGCGGTCTGCGATAATTTCATTGACGGATTCATGGCCGATGATTCCCTCGGCAGAATTATAGTTGGACAGCTTATAGTATATTTTACCCTGAGGGGTTTCCTCCTGCGATTTAAGGAATGAACCGGCCGTTCCGCTGGAAGAACGAACCAGCGTCCAGGACAGGCGGGTATAATCCTGCAGTTCATGAATAATGTCCGCCATGGAATCACCTCCCGGCAGAAACATAGCAAACTACTTGACATTTGTCAAGTAGTTTGCTGTGGAGGCTGCTGATAATTACCTGCAGAAGAGATTCATCTTGTCGAATATGATCGACAGAAAGATATGTTTTTTGTCGAATATGATCGACAGAAAAAGGTAATGGGTGTTTGACGAAGGAGGCTGAGGAGTCATTCCTGAAGATGGTGCCGATTGGCTCTCCTTTGGGCAATTTGAAAATGATAAACTCCGGCCCGACTGCCTGAAATGTGTTGGACAGCCGGGCCGGAGGGGATCAGCGGTTTTTCCGTGACTGGATGATGGCGGCGAGGAAGGCCGCGAGGACGCCGGCGCCCAGGAGCCAGGGAAGGGCGGCGGCGGAGAAGTCAAAGAAGTCTTTCCAGAAACCCGGTTCAGCGGGCTCGGAGCGATCCGGGCCTTCGGCCGGGTTTTCGCCGTTTTGGGCCGCTTCCGGTTCCGCCGCGGCAGTTTCAGCTTCCGGTTCTTCGCCGGCCTCCGCTTTGTACTCCGCCGCAGTTATCGGCACGGCGGCCGCGGGTTCTTCGAGCCTTTGGGGTTCGAGGGTCGGGGAAGCGGTGCCGAGGGGAAGGGGAGCAGAGCCGGCTGCGGTATTCGGCACGGCGGACTTGGCGCTGTACAGGACGGCGCCGGCCGCGGGAGCGGCGGTATCCGCGGAGTTCCAGGATTCGGCCGCCTCATCATATTCGGCGGCTTCTTCATAATCCGCATAAGCGGCGGCTTCTTCCGCGTAATCCAGGGCTTCGTATTCCGCTTCTTCCGCGGCGCCGGCAGCATCGGAGGAGCTGACGGAAGAGAGAACGGCCGCGGGGGTAGTTTCGGCTGCGGGAGCCTTTTTTGCCCGCTGGCTGCGGGTTACCATGGTCCCGGCGATCAGGAAGACGAAGACCGCGGCGGCGCTCAGGATATAGCGCAGCTGGCGGCGGACGTTACGGGATTCAGAATCGGCTTCGCCGTCATCCGGGGTATCAATGGCTTTGCGGAGGTCGTCCTCGGAGGCGGATTCCGGCCGGGATTCCGCATGGTTTTCCGCTTCCGCGCGGACGGCCGCGGTCCATTTGGCGTGGAAGTCAGCGGGAACGCCGGGCGCTTCATCCGCCATGGCGGCGAGCTCGGCGTCCAGCGCGGAGAAATCGGTCTCCGGGATATCCGCGCCGGCGGGGTTTTTGTTTTCCGTGCTCATGACCGGTTCCTCCTTTCCCGATGGTTTCCTTCACTTTGTTGGACGCTGCCCGGGGGAGAAAGTTCCCCGGGGCCGGCCAGTATTTCTTTCAGTTTCGCTTTCGCCCGGTTGACGCGGCTTTTGACCGTTCCCTCCGTGGTGCCCAGCATCCGGGCGGCCTCCTCATAGGGGACGCCTTCCAGCTGGGTCAGCACCAGGGCCTCGCGCTGGTCCTCCGGCAGGCAGGCGATGGCTTCCCGCAGGCGGCGGTGCTCATCTGCCGCGACGGCCTTATCCTCCGTGCCGGGGGCGGTATCCGCCGGATCGAAGCCCTGGTCCTTCAGGGGTTCGATGGATTCGCTCCGGTCGCGCCTCTTTTTGCGCAGCGCGTCCAGGCAGCAGGAGGCGGCGATGCGGTAGATCCAGGACTCGAAGGCGCAGCCGCCGCGGAAGGAGGGGAGGCTGCGCCAGATGCGCAGCATCGCGTCCTGGGCGCAGTCCGAGGCGGACTCGCGCTCGCCCATGTAGTGCCAGCAGATGCGCCAGATGCGGGATTCAAGGGGGGTCAGCAGCTGTTCGAAGGCTGCTGCATCCCCTTGTTGTGCTCTGCGGAGCAGTAACTCATTCATGCTCTTATTCTCCACTTCCCCCTGCCCCCTTCTCAGCGCAAACCGGGCATAAACATGTTTGTTGGCTAGCGCTGAGACGGGGTTAGTTTGTTGGCGGGGGCTTCGCCCCCGCAGCCCCGATTTGTACCGGACTGGTACGCGTAATCAACAGTTGATGCTGAACGCTGATAGGATCCTTCACTTCGTTCAGGATGACATCATAGTGGCATTCCTTCGGTAGGAATTGACGCATGCTCTGCAGAAAAGATTCCTCGACTGCGCTCGGAATGACACCATGGGGGCATGCCTTACGGATGTTAGTTGTTGGTGTATTGCTGATGAGATCCTTCGCTTTGCTCAGGATGACATTGGAAGGGGATTCCCTTCGGCTGCCATTTCGGTTCGCAATCAACGGAACCAGTGTGAACTATCTTCGGTTCCATGGCAAACCATTTCTTGCTATCTGAACCAACCTATGATAGCATAGCCTGGAGAGAGGAAACAAGAGGAAACAGAGGCGTCGCGGATGATTCAGACGGAGAACACGGCCATCGTGCTGCGGTATGTCAATTACCGGGACAACGACCGGATGGTGACGCTGCTGAGCCCTTCGCGGGGGCGGATTGACGCGGTGATCCGGAACTGCCGGAAGCCGAAATCCCATAACCTGAACGCCGGGGAGATGTTTGCCCTGGGGGACTATATGCTCCACGAGGCGAACGGCCGGGCCGCCGTGACGTCGGTGAAGCTGATCGAGACGTTTTATCCGCTGCGGAACGACTATAACCGGCTGATCTGCGGCACCTGGCTGCTGAACCTGGCGGAGGCCGCGGCGGAGCCGGAGCAGGAGCAGCGGGAGCTGTTCATGCTGCTGCTGCATACGCTGTCGCGGCTGGCGTTTTCCGACCAGGAATGGAAGCCGCTTTTGACGGGGTTCCTGCTGCACTTTTCCGCGTGCGAAGGGTTCAAGCCGCGGCTGAACCACTGCGTGCACTGCGGGAGCGCGATCGGCGAAGAGGACGGCTGGTTCGATATTGAGGAAGGCGGGGCCTGCTGCGGCGCGTGCCGGGGGAAGGCTTCCCGGGGCGTGAAGCCGCTGAAGGCGCGGGAGCTTCTGTGGCTCCGGGCAGCGATAAAGAGCGGGTCGGCGTCGTGGGTGAACAGCGGGGGCATGCAGGCGCCCTTCGACCTGATGAAGGAATATGTGGAAAGCCGGATGGGAAAGAGGATCCGGGCAGGCGCCATGCTGCCCGCGGAATAAGGAGGACTACGGAATGTTTGATGAAAAGAAACTGTCGGATCCGGGATATTACCGGGAGAACCGGCTGGAGCCGCATACGGACCACGCGTATTACCTGACCGAGGCGGAACGGGAGGAAGGGAAGCCTTCCCTGCGGATGAGCCTGAACGGGTTGTGGAAATTCTTCCACGCGCGGAACGCCGGCCAGGTGATTCCCGGGTTCGAGCAGCCGGAGTATGACTGCTCCGGGTGGGAGGACATCCGGGTGCCGGCGCATATCCAGCTGGAGGGTTACGGGAATGCCGCGTACAACAACGTGCAGTATCCCTGGAACGCGGACGAGGATATCCGCCCCGGCCAGATTCCGGAAAGGTTCAACCCCGTGGCGTGCTACGTGAAAACCTTCCGCCTGCCGGAAAACATGCAGGGGAAGCGGCTGTTCATCTCCTTCCAGGGGGTGGAGAGCTGTGTGGCGCTGTGGCTGAACGGGCAGTACATCGGCTTTTCCTCCGACAGCTTCACGCCCCACGAGTTCGAGCTGACGGACGCGCTGCAGCCCGGGGACAACAAGCTGGCCTGCCGGGTATACCGGTTCTGCAGCGGCAGCTGGATTGAGGACCAGGACTTCCTGCGCTTCTCCGGCATCTACCGCGATGTATACCTCTACGCCATCCCGGACGCGCACGTGGTTGACCTGCAGTTTACCGCGGAGCCGGACGAGGATTATTCCCGCGGCGTCCTGAAGTGGCAGGCGGCCGTTTCCTGCCCGGCGGAGACCGCGCTCACCCTGGTGCTGAAGAAGGACGGCGAGGTGGTCGGCGGGGAGGGCACCGTCGTGTCCGGGAACTGCGTGGCGGCCGGGGAGATCAGAATCGACAGCCCGCGGCTGTGGTCCGCGGAGGATCCCTTCCTGTATGAGCTGGACGCGGAGCTGGCGGCGCCGGACGGCACCCGGGAATACATCCGCGAAAAGGCCGGCTTCCGGAAGGTGGAGATCCGGGACGGGGTCATCCGGGTCAACGGCGTGCGGGTCGTGTTCAAGGGCGTGAACCGGAACGACTTATGCGGCGAAACGGGCCGGGCCGTGCCGGAGGAGAAGATCCGGCGGGACCTGGTCCTGATGAAGCGGAACAACATCAACGCGATCCGCACCAGCCACTATCCGAACACAAGCGCGCTGTACCGCCTGGCCGACGAGCTGGGCCTGTACGTGATCGACGAGAACAACATGGAAACCCACGGCATGTGGGATATGTACTGGCAGAAGCGGGAGACGGAGATGTTCCCCGGGAACCGGAAGGAATGGGAGCCGATCCTGCTGGACCGCGTGCGCTCCATGATCGGGCGGGACCGGAACCATCCCTGCATCCTGATGTGGAGCTGCGGCAACGAGAGCCTGACCGGCACGGTCATCCTGGCCATGAGCCGGGAGATGAAGAAGCTGGACCCGACCCGCCTGGTGCACTACGAAGGCGATATGCACGCCGAGGAGAGCCTGCGGATCCGGGAGATCACGGATGTCGAGAGCGAGATGTACACCCCCGCGGCGAAGATCCGGGAATACCTGAAGAACCACCGGGAGAAGCCCTTCATCCTGTGCGAATACGTCCACAGCATGGGCAACAGCAACGGCGCCATGCACAAGTATACCGACATGGCATATGAGGAGGAGCTGTACCAGGGCGGATTCATCTGGGACTTCATTGACCAGGGGCTGACCGCGCGGGACCGCTTCGGAAACGATACGATCCTCTACGGCGGGGACTGGGACGACCGGCCGACGGACGGCATCTTCTGCGGCAACGGCATCGTGTTTGCCGACGGAACGCCCACGCCGAAGCTGCAGGAGGTCAAATACAACTACCGGGATATCGCCGTGAAGGCGGAGAAGGAGAAGATCACCGTCATCAACCGGCACATGTTCCGGAGCACGGCGGACTACCGCTGCGTGGTGACGCTGGAAAAGGACGGCGCGGAAATCCGCCGGGCGGAGCTGGAGACGGACGTTCCGCCGCTCAGCGCGGCGGAATACGCCCTGCCGTTCGGCGTGCCGGAAACCCCCGGGGAATACGCGCTGAACGTATCCTTCCGCCTGAAGGAGGACTGCGCCTGGGCGGAGGCGGGATTCGAAACGGCCTGGGGCCAGGGCGTATGGAAGACCGGCGGGGGGAAGCGGAACTGCGCCGGGCACCCGGCGCTGCGCGTGGTCGAGAACGGGTGGAACGTAACGATGGCGGGCGAGCACTTCCGCGTGATGTTCTCCCGCGCGGCGGGCGCGCTGGTTTCCTACCGCTGGGGCGGGAAGGAAATGCTGAAGGCGCCGCTGATGCCGAACTTCTGGCGCGCGCCGATCAACAACGATTACGGAAACGGGATGCCCCAGCGCTACGCCCAGTGGAAGATCGCCTCGATGTACGTGTCCGCCGGGATCCGGGAGGAAACGCGGAAGAAGAACACGGCGGCGGTGCCGGTGATCAAAGAGGACGGCAGCGCGGAGTTCACCGTCTGGTACGACCTGCCGACCAGCCCGTCGGCCGGGTGCCGGGTGACCTATACCGTGCATCCCTGCGGAAAGGTGGACGTGCTGATGCACTACGATCCCGCCGCCGGGCTCGGGGACATGCCGGAGTTCGGGATGGTCACGAAGCTGGACGCGGACTGTAACCGGGTGAAGTTCTACGGCCTGGGGCCGGACGAGAACTACATCGACCGGCGGGAAGGCGCGCGGCTCGGGATCTGGGAATACCGGGCGGAGGAGAACTATACGCCGTACCTGCTGCCCCAGGAATGCGGAAACCGCACGGGGGTCCGCTGGGCGGAGGTCACGGACGGCCGGGGCGCCGGGCTGAAGGTATGGCTGAACGGCGGGGAATTTTCCGCGCTGCCGTGGACGCCCCATGAAATCGAGAACGCGGCCCACGGGTATGAGCTGGTGAAGAGCTGCTATACCGTGCTGAAGATGAGCGCGATGCAGATGGGCGTCGGCGGCGACGACAGCTGGGGCGCCCGGACCCACGAGGAGTACCTGATCGACGTGTCGAAGCCGGTGGAGTTCGCCTTCTCCTTCCGGGGCATGTGACTGTGACAAGGGGACGGTTCTGTTGTCACACTTTGAAAAAGCGTGACAACAGAACCGTCCCCTTGTCACACATTGACACGATTCCCCGATTATGTTAGAATTACAGCCGAAATCTGAACCGGGAGGATAACGATATGAAGCATATTCAGACACTGGAAACCCGTGATCTGTGTGAAAGCGCGAAGAACGGCGGCTGCGGCGAATGCCAGACGTCCTGCCAGTCTGCCTGCAAGACCAGCTGCGGCATCGCGAATCAGCAGTGCGAGAACAAGAAGGAAGAGGAATAATTCCCCTGTCACTCCTGCCGCCGAAAGGCGGCATTTTTTATAATCTGAGGCCTGGAAGCGGAGAGAGATATGATACATCGGTTTGAAATGGACGGGAAGTACATTGTGCTGGACGTCTGCTCCGGCAGCGTGCACAAGGTGGACCGCCTCGCGTATGAGATGATCGGCGGGTATGAGCAGAAAAGCCGGGAGGACCTGATCGCGGAAATGCGGGAGCGTTTCCATGAGGATCCCGCGGAGCTGGAGGAGCTCTACGATGAGATTACGGCGCTGAAGGACGCCGGGAAGCTGTTTGCCCCGGACACCTTCGCGCCGATGGCCGGGGAGCTGAAGCAGCGGACGGCCGGGGTCGTGAAGGCGCTGTGCCTCCACGTGGCGCATACCTGCAACCTGAACTGCGCCTACTGCTTTGCCAGCCAGGGCAAGTACCACGGCGAGCGCGCGGTGATGCCCTTCGAGGTGGGGAAGCAGGCGCTGGATTTCCTGGTTGCGAACAGCGGAAAGCGGCGGAACCTGGAGGTGGACTTCTTCGGCGGCGAGCCGCTGATGAACTGGCAGACGGTCAAGGACCTGGTGGCCTACGCCCGGAGCATCGAAAAGGAGAAGGGGAAGAACTTCCGCTTTACGCTGACCACCAACGGCATGCTGATCGACGACGACGTGATCGATTTCGCGAACCGGGAGATGAGCAACGTGGTCCTGAGCCTGGACGGGCGGAAGGAGATCCACGACCGCTGCCGGGTGGACTACGCGGGGAACGGCAGCTGGGAGAAAATCGTGCCGAAGTTCCAAAAACTGGTCGCCGCCCGGGGCGGGAAGAACTATTATATGCGCGGCACCTTCACCCACGCGAACCCGGACTTCCTGGAGGACATCAGGGTGATGCTGGACCTGGGCTTTACGGAACTGAGCATGGAGCCGGTGGTCTGCGCGGCGGGGGACCCTGCGGCGCTGACGGAGGAGGATATCCCCGTGGTCATGCGGCAGTATGAGGACCTGGCCCGCCTGATGAAGCAGCGGAAGGAGGAGGGGCGGCCCTTCACGTTCTACCACTATATGCTGGACCTGACCGGCGGGCCCTGTATCTACAAGCGCATCAGCGGCTGCGGGTCCGGCACGGAATACATGGCCGTGACCCCGTGGGGGGACCTGTATCCCTGCCACCAGTTTGTGGGCGAGGAAGCCTTCCGGCTGGGCGATATCTGGCACGGCGTCACGAACCGGCCCGTGCAGGAAGACTTTGCCGCGTGCAACGTCTATGCCCGGGAGGAGTGCCGGGACTGCTGGGCCCGGCTGTACTGCTCCGGCGGCTGCGCCGCCAACGCGTACCACGCCACGGGCTCCGTCCGCGGCGTGTACGAAACCGGCTGCGAGCTTTTCCGCAAGCGCATGGAATGCGCCATCTGGCTGCAGGTGTGACAAGGGGACGGTTCTGTTGTCACACGGGAGAGTGGGAAATGAAGACGCCGATCTGCGATTTTGTAAATGAATATATATCCCGCGGCGGGGTGCGGATGCACATGCCGGGGCACAAGGGCACCGCGGATCCCGCCGATATCACCGAGATCGCCGGGGCGGACGAAATCTTCGATTCCCGGGGGATCATCCGGGAGAGCGAGGAGAACGCGGCGGCGCTGTTCGGGACAAAGCGGACGGTGTATTCCGCGGAAGGGTCCTCGCTGTGCATCCGGGGTATGCTGCTGCTGGCGGGGCGGAACACGCACAGAACGCTGATGACGGCGGCGGCGCTGCTGGACACGGAGATCGAGTGGATCGCGCAGGACGAAGGGGAAGCACGGGACGCGGAGCGCGGAGAGCTCCTGCACCGCGAAAGGGAGAA
>JAEEGL015188698.1_pt1 | contig 11434 bp, 13 predicted proteins | sample 9134231 | NCBI WGS metagenome assembly JAEEGL01 (sample SAMN16246548, study PRJNA631951) | gut metagenome | biome: gut microbiome; feature: rumen; material: fiber-attached | host: Bos | place: Iran: Karaj | collected 2018-10
ACGCTCTCTGAGAGGACCGCACCGCCTTCTGTCATCGACGGATAGAGGTAGAAGATCGGGGAAAGCGACACTATGTCTCCGAACACCTTTGACATCCCCTGGAAGAACGGGCCACGGATGTTGTAGTGAAAAGCATGAGTCAGCTCATGTCTGAACACGCCGAGTATTGTGCTTTTGAAGTTCGAGAGGTCCCCTTGGGTGGCGACTGTGTCGTACATGACTATCCTGTTGGCAGGATAGGATGTGTAGTAGGCGTTGAGCTCCTTGTAGACAGATGTTACAACCACAGGGATGTGGATATCCGGATCCACACCGAAAAATGACACCAGAGAGCTGTAGATGTCCTCGCAGTTGTCAAAGATCACGGATGCGGTCTCGCTGCACGGGTCCTTGTAGATTATGTCAAAGTGCGCTGTCGAGGCGACTTTGACGTTTTCCAGATTCCCGCCTATCACTGAAGCGAACAGCATCGAGGCGCAGATGGCAAAGATTATGAGAACAAGAATACGTTTCATCTGCAACTTCAGACCTGAAGCAGCTCCTTCTTGCGGTCTATGGCCGCAGCCTTCTTCAGAAGCTCCTTGGCTGTCTTTATGTTGGACTCGACGTTGTCGAATATGGCCTTGATGTCAGCCTCCCCGTTCTCTGCGACCTTGACGATAGCATCTCTGCAAAGGTCGGGGATACGGTCCACAAGAGCTTTTGCCGAAGCTACATCAAGGTCGTTCCTGTCATCGAACAGATACATTGTCATGACCTTGGATGTTCTCTTCTGGGCCTTGATGACATGCTTTAGGACCTTAAGGGCCTTTGACAGATGCGATGCCGCATTCGAGGAGAGGCAGAGCATGCAAAGCTGCAGACAACTCTTTCTCAGCTTGTTGGTCCTCTTGTAGGCCTGGTTCAGAAGGTCGCCCACCCCGGCTCTGACTGTGCAGAGCTTCACGATGATGTAGAGCACGACCCAGAAACAGGTAGAGATGACAAAGGCATCGAAGTTTTCACTGCTGACAAGTCTTTCAATGGCAGTCATTTGGCCTCCTCCTTTCTGTAGCTCACAGTCACCTGTGGGAACGGTATCTTCACACCCTTGGATATCAGCGTCTTGGTAAGCTGCTCATTGAGGTCCCAGTTCACCGTCCAGTAGTCTGTTCTCTTGCACCAGACGCGGACATTGAAGCAGATGGAGGATGACTTGCTGTAGTTGAAGTGGCAGCTAGGCTCCGGCTCCTGCAGGACCATAGGATGCTTCTTTGCGACCTTCAGAAGCATGGCCCTGATCTTCTCCGGATCCTCGTCATAGTCGACATCAACGGAAATGTCCATTCTTCTTGTGTCGTTGACCGAATAGTTCGTGATCGAGGATGAGAAGACCTGTGAGTTCGGAAGCATCACCTGTCTGTTGTCAGGTGTGGTGAGAACTGTGTGCATCAGCTTCACCTCCTTGATGGAACCGGAAACGGAACCGATCTCGACATAGTCGCCTTCCTTGAACGGACAGTTGATGACAAGTACAATGCCGTTGGCCACGCTGCTCAGGATATCCTTCACGGCAAGACCTATGGCCAAGGTTGCTGCGGAGATTGCGCTCACTACACCGGTGAGATGAACCCCAAGCCCATAGAGGCACAGCAGCAGAAGAGCCAGAAGCAGCAGAAACCTCACGAAGGTCAGCACGAAATTGACAAGTGCATTGTCCAGGCTGCTTGCAAGAAGCGCCATCTTGAGCTGCTTGATCAGGTTTCCGATGATCAGATAGCCGAAGACCGCACCCACCAGCACAGCAAGCAGGTTGAACCCGGTCTTGTCCATAAATGTCACAAACTTATCCATTGTGCTCTCCATAGGGCATCACTTCAGCTGTGATGCCTTGTCCGTTATCTCACTCTGCTTCATTCGCAGGTCTGAAATCGCCTTGAGCTCCGCATCCACCTTCTGCTGCAGTTCCGCCTTCTGGTTCTCGATCGCCTGGATCTGGCTGTTGAGGTGGTTCATCTGCTCCGAAAGCCTTGAAAGCTGAAGGTTGTGAACCTCGACATCCTTCTCCATCATCAGATGGTCAAGATTGAGATTCTGCTGGGCAAGCTTCGAAGTCTGCCTGACGATGGCAGAACAGCAACGCTTCAGCTCCTCCGGGGCCTGGTCATCCATCCAATAGGGAATCCCCTCAGCCAGAATCTGGCCATACTCGGTGTATCTGTCAGAGAGTCTGTCCAGAATCAGGTTCCGATTGCTCTGCATCTCGCGCAGCTTGCGGTTCTCCTCGCCATATACACCGAGGCTCATCAGAGAACCCTGGGCCTCGTCTATCATGCTCTTGTGGTCCAGAATGTCGTTCTTGTAGTTCTTCTTGGCGAAGCGGATCTGCTCCATCTCATCCAGAATAGCCTTGGCTCGCTGACCTGGAACCTCACGGAAGTTGCCGGAATTGTAAATCCTCTTGCCCGTGTCGGCGAAAACAGCATCAAGGCCGGTCTTCAGTTTCTCGATCTTCTTCTCGTAGACCGATGCCATCAGCTTCGGACCGGATGAGGCATATCGTTCATACTTGGACTCAAGATCTCGCATCCTGCTCTCGTAGTCGCGCATAGGCTCGAGGCATTTTGCAAGCCTCTGTGGAAGCTTTCCCGCCGAGTCGATCTCTATCGCAACTGCGCCAAGGGACGAGATGAGAACGGCATAGCGCCTGTCCAGCTCCTTCAAGGAGATCTTCGTCTGCTCTATCTGGCGGTCCCCCGCAGACATCTCGCTCACGGCGGTCTTGAGGGTTTCGATCTTCTCCTCTATCTCATCTCTCTCTGCTGCAATCTCGGAAAGCTTCTCGAAGGCCTCCTGGCTTGGGCCGTAGTTGATAGCCTTGTGCCATGCGCAGGCCACCTCTCCGAGTTCCATGTACATCTGAGAGAGTTCGGTGCGGGAGCGCTCTATGTCACGTTTAAGCATGTCTATTTCAGAAGCCAGGGCAGACATACTTGAAATATAACATATACTTGAAAATCCGTCTGCAAACGTATGCAAATAAAAGGAAAAATGTTGTATACTTCGACCGACAACAATTCAGGAGACCGACAATGGCCGAAACCATAAAAGATATCAGAGGGCAGAAGATCAAAGAGCTCGTTGAGGAGATGAAGCTCTACAACAACCCTCAGGAACTGGAAGACATGAAGAAGATCATGAAGAAGAACGTCCCGCTCATGATGCGTGGCTATCTTCTTGCATATCTTTACGTCACAAGAGGTTCAAACACAGCCGCAAAGCCAGCACGTGCACACAATGCAGAGAAGCCCGAGCGCAAGGCACAGCCAAAACCGGTTATTGAGAACGCCACTTCGTTCTACATCAACATCGGAAAGATCAGCAAGGGCTCTGCACATGACATGGTGGACTTCATCTGCGAGAAGACGGGGCTTTCTTCAGAGGACATCCTCTCAGTGGCCTACAAGCAGAACTACTCCTTCGTCTACATCAGAAACGACAAGGCAGATGGCGTGATCGAGGCTGTCAACGGACAGTCCTACAAGGGCCGCAAGGTCAAGATGAACTACAGCAAGGAGAAGGATGAGCAGTAAGGTTCAGTGCCTCTGCGTAGGCCTTTTGCAGACCAACTGCTACATCTTTGATTCAACTGGCGATGACGGCCAGAGGTTTCTGGCTGTCATAGACCCCGGCGACTCGTTCAGCCGCATTGAAGCCGCACTGGATGCCCAGCCCACCCACATAATCCTCACACACAGCCACTTCGACCACATCGGAGCCCTCAGGCAAATGCTTGAGCGATATCCCGATGCCAAGCTTGCAGTGGGCGCTGAAGAGAGCATGGACACCACCGAAATCGCCTCTGTGGCGCAGAACCTTCTGGGACAGTTCTTCTTCAGCAGAGGCTATGACAAGAAGTACTCCTGCATAAGGGATGCCGATCTGAAGCTCAAGGACGGTGACAGGATAGGACCATTTGAGGTGCTTCACACTCCAGGTCACACCAAAGGCTCAATCTGCCTCTATTCACAAAAGGACGCAGTACTGTTCTCCGGAGACACTCTGTTTCGCCATTCATATGGCAGAACCGATCTCGGTGGCTCTGAAGATGCGATGAGAACATCACTGGCAAGGATACTCTCTTTGCCCAAGAGCACAAAGGTTCTCCCTGGTCATGGGGAAGAGACTTTAATCGGGGATGAAAGGGATTACTTTTTCCTTTAGTTAGCGATGCTCTGACTTGCGCTTGCAAGGCATGCAGAGAAGAGCATATGGGATGGCTCTGAGCCTTTCCTCAGGAATCTTCTTGCCACACATTGCGCAAACACCATATTTTCCGTTTCTGATTCTGACCAGAGCCTGGTTTATGGCATTGAGCTTGCCGACATCCAGCTTGCCTATAGCCTCCATCTTCTTGGATGCAAGGTCGTCACTTGCGATGTCAACGCTGTCACCGGTCCCGCCGGAACCGACAAGGTTTTTGAAGTCTGTGTCCGACTTCGATATCTTTGAGAGCAGTGTGCTGCGCATATCAAGCAGATTCTGCTCCATCTCTTTCTCAAAGGCTGTCAACTCGTAATCCATGACGTTCTCCAAATCCGAAAACGGATGCTAGACTGTGTAATAACATACCAGCGAAGAACCGTCAATATTAAACTTAGTTTATTTCAGAAATACACATGAAGCGAGGCCGATCACCTCACACATTTCACAGCAGGCACCGAGAACATCACCTGTGATCCCGTCTATTTTGCGCTTGGATACCAAAGCAAGAACAGACATCGTCATGGTAGATGCCACAAAGGGAACAAGCAGAGCTGCAAGCTTCACTTCAAGCAGATAATGCAGGCCAAGGGCCACAGCGACAAGCTGAAGCAATGCAGAGATGAAATGGCCAGCTTTAGCCTTGCTCACAAGCTCGTAAGACAGCCCGCTCTCCTTTGCGTAACGGCAAAGGCTGCACATGAAGACAACCTGGACTCTGGCAATAAAAGTGGCCCATAACAGGAGTATGAAGCTGTTTTCTGCAATGATTGCAGCAGATGAGGCAGCTTTCAGAAGAAGACAAAGGGAGATGGCCACAACACCGAAGCTACCCGACCGGGAATCCTTCATGATCTCGAGCCTGCGCTCGCGTGTCCAACCGCCACCGAATCCGTCAGCCGTATCACCCAGCCCATCGAGGTGGAAGGCCCTGGTCATGAAGGCCATGTAGCAGGCCCACAGGACACCGAGGACGATGCAAAGTCCAAAGGTGAAATCCATGCATCTGGAGCAAAGATAGACGATGGCGCTTCCCGCACAGCCCAAGAAGAATCCTACAAACGGGTAGAAATGAAGCTGTCTTGACGGGTTTTCCGCATCCGGTCCGGGTACGGGGATTATAGTCAATGTCCGAAATGCCTGCGCAAGACCAAGTCCGTGTCTCATAGTTTCCCCTTAACTGCCATCGGAAGTCCGCAGACCATGAAGACGACATTGTCTGCAATGGATGCAACAGCCTGGTTAAGAAAACCTGCCTCGTCGCGGAAACGGCGGGAAAGCTCGTTATCAGGGACAATGCCCATCCCCGTCTCGTTTGTCACAAGGACCACAGGGCATGATACGTTTTTCAAAGCCTGAATCAGCTTGTCAGTCTCGTCCAGGCGGTTGTAATGGAGAAGGTTTCCCATCCAGACAGTGAGGCAGTCAACAAGAATCACATCGCTTTTGCCCTGCTGCTTCAGTATCGCTTCACCAAGACTTACAGGAGCCTCCACAGTGAAGAATTCGCCCACTCTTCTCTCCTGATGCTTTCTGATGCGCTCTCTCATCTCATCATCGAATGCTTCGGCCGTGGCGATGTAGCAACGCCTATTTCCGTCTTTGCAGAGGCTTTTGGCAAGTTGCTCGGCATAGCGGCTCTTGCCGCTTCTGGCACCACCTGTGACAAGATAGACCTTAGCCATCAGAACACCTCCATTTCATGAAGAAGAGACAGACTGTCTCTCAGATCATCTTCACTGAATATCTCAAGAGTGACCACCAAATCAAGTTCCTTGTGCTGTCCAAGAGCAGAAAGGAACTCGGAAAGCGTTTTTCTGTCGTTGACCGTAAGGGCCTGATGGTCCTTCATGTCCCTCACCCCATGTAGATGGATAATCCTGGTATGGGGAAGAAGCTTTTCCACATAGCCCTTGCTGTAGCACCCGTTAAGCCATAGATGGCCGACATCGAGTGTAAGGCTGAAGCCGTTTTCGAGGATGGTCGGAAGAAACGGCATCAGGTCATAGCTCAGAGTCTCCACACACAGAAGGGACGGGTCAACAAGGCCTTTCGTCATGCGTCTGAGCTCCTGCATGCTGAGCTTTGCCCGGCTCTCCCATTTCTGCACGTCCGAGGCCGGAACCAGACACGGAAAGCCATTCTCGTCTCGATACCTTTCCGGTTCGATATGAACGATGAACCCATGAACAGGAAGCGTATATGTGGCCTTGATCACCTTCTGCCAGATTTCCAGGGCATGACGACGCTCTGCTTCGTCATAGCTTGCAGCCTTCACATCGTATGGAAGATGAACCGTGTATGTAAGATTCCAATCACGGGCGTACTGGGCAAGCCTCTTCACCACATCAGGTGATGGGATGTTGGATACGTCACCGCTTTCAAAAAGGACGAGCTCAATGTCATCGACCTTGTCCTTGAGATATTCCACGTTGGGTAGTATGTCGGCGGGGATGATGTAGCTTGACGTGCCAAGTCTGAACGGAAGGGACCCGCCTACGCTGTGCAGTCTCATTTCTTGTCCGGGAACATGAAGTCGTCGGAGTAGTTCTCATAGCTCTTGCTTGAGCGTCTGGTGCTTCTCTTTACGCGTACCGGGCGTTCTGACATCTGATGCCTGTAGGATCTGCCGGAGCTCATGAGCATTGCAATGGGCCTTGTCTCATCGATGTTGGCGAACACGATCTGGAGCACGCTTAAAAGCGGGACAGCAAGGAACATGCCCACAATGCCCCAGACGAAACCGAAGATCCCAAGTCCCACCAGAATGACGAAGGCGCTGAGGTTCAGGCTGTTTCCCGAGAGCTTCGGGTCAAGGAAGTTCCCTATGATGTTCTGAATGGCTATTGTGCTGATCGCGACAAAGAGTATCGGACCGAATGCCGGGGCGAACTGGATGATGGACATGAGGATCATCAGAGCTGTGATGATGATGCTTCCAATTGTCGGTATGAAGTTCAAGACCACCGCCATCACACCCCAAAGCGGAGCGAAGTCAAGATTCACTATCAAGGCGACCACATAGAAGAGGATTCCTGTGACGAAGCTGATCAAAACCTTGATTGAGATGTACTTCGATACCTGTTTGACAATCCTGCTCCAGATTGTGGCAATCTTGTCATCATCGTTGTCCGAAACGAAGTTCATGAGCTTTGGGACTATGACGTGTCGTTCGCCGAGCAGGAATGTCGTCATGAGGATAATCAGAAGGACATTGGAGAGGATACTAATTGCAGAGCTTGAAACCAGCCTCAAAGCAGGCATGATTATGCTTCCGACCCAGTCTATCTTGAGGCTTGAGAAGAAGGACATGTCATCCGGGATCTCAATCCATCTGCTTGTCATACCTTTTAGGATCACATCAAGATCATTTATTCTGGCCGCATAGCCTGGGACCTTCTCCATCAGCATCTCAACGCTGAAGAACACGAACCAGACGAAGAAGACCACAACGACCACAATGACAAGAATCGAAATCACGGTCGCGAGCCATTGGGGGAACTTGGCCTTCTCAAGTGCAGTGGCAAGCGGGAGAACCAGCAAAAAGACGAAGAACGAAAGCAAAATCCTTATGCTGACTGTCATTGCAGCCTTGCTCACTGCAAGGACAAGAATCACAAGCAGCATGATCAGCACCATCTTGATTGTCTTCATCGATTTGTCAGGTTTTTCGCTCATGCGTCAATGATAATCCACCTTGGAAAAACTCGCAATATGGCATAGAATGGCCGCATGGGGAATTCAAGCAATCTGGACCGCATCGAGATTGTTCTGTGCGACACGCAGGACGGTGCCAACATCGGCAGTGTGTGCAGGGCCATGAAGACAATGGGCCTGACCCATCTGACTTTGGTCACTGACCGCATCTACGACGACGAGCGCGTCAGGACACTCGCACTTCATGCATATGACCTCTACGAGAACAGAAAGGAGTTTTCTGACCTCAAAAGCGCAATCTCCGACAGCATCCTGTCCGTTGCAGCCACACGCAGAGTAGGCAAAGGCAGAAAGACGAGCCGAGTAAGCCCAGAAGAGCTTGCATCGCACATTGGGAACCTCGGCGCCGGCAAGGTGTCTGTGGTCTTCGGATGCGAGAGCAACGGCCTTTCCGACGAACAGGTAAGAGCCTGCTCCATGGTGGTCACAATCCCTACCAGCGACAAGTTCCCCTCCCTCAACCTCTCCCAGGCTGTGCAGATCATCTGCTACAGTCTTTTCCAGAACCTCAGGCCGTACAGCGGCCAGACGAATGTGGTCCCCTCAAGCCGCATAGAGACAGCTACGACAAGGTGCATCGAGGACCTGGATGGGATGGGCTATTTCAAGAACGATGACGAAAGGTCCTTCACCAAGGAGTTCCTGGGCTCGATAATGGAGCGTGCGGGAATGACCGAAGGCGAGGTCCAGCGGATGGAGAAGATCTTCTCCAAGACGCACAAGATAGCGAAACACAAGGAGATTCAATGATATGAAGAAAACGGTTTTGAGAAAGTATGCACAGCTGATCGCTAAGTGCGGAATCAACGTGCAGAAGGGCCAGGAGGTTGAGATTCTCGCAGAGTTCGACCAGCCCGAGTTCGTCAGGATGGTCGTTGAGGAGTGCTACAAGCTCGGCGCCAAGAAGGTCATAGTCGACTGGACAGACCAGAAGACCAGCAAGATCCATGCGAAATACCGCTCGCTTGAGACGATGTCCACCATGGAGAAATGGGAAAAAGAGCGCTGGCAGCATCGCGTGGATACAATCCCTTGCAGAATCTACATCGAATCCGAGGATCCGGATGGACTGAAGGGTGTTGACCAGAACAAGATGCAGAAAGCCAACCAGAAGCTCTACCCGATCGTCAGAAAGTATCGCGACCAGCTTGAGAACAAGTACCAGTGGTGCATCGCCGCCGTCCCTGGCGAGGCATGGGCGAAGAAGCTTTTCCCTGAGCTTTCCAAGAAGCAGGCAATCGAGAAGCTGTGGCAGGCCATCCTTTCCACAAGCCGTGTCACGGATGACCCAATCAAGGCATGGGACGAGCACAACAAGGACCTGATCAAGAGATGCAACTACCTCAACAGCCTCGGTATCGACGAGCTTCACTATGAGGCCTCAAACGGTACGGACTTCACAGTCGGTCTTATGGAGCTGTCACAGTTCAACGGAGGCGGTGACACATCGCTCCAGAACATCTACTTCAACCCGAACATCCCATCCGAGGAATGCTTCACATCCCCAAAGCGCGGTCGTGCAGAAGGCATTGTCTATGCGACAAAGCCGCTGAGCTACATGGGCCAGCTGATCGACAACTTCTGGATCCGATTCAAGGATGGACGCGCAGTCGAGTGGCATGCGGAGAAGAACAACGAGATGCTCACCAAGATGATCGAGATGGACGAAGGTTCCCACTATCTCGGAGAGTGTGCCCTTGTTCCAGTGGACTCTCCTATCTCCAACAGCGGACTTCTGTTCTACAACACGCTGTTCGACGAGAACGCCGCCTGCCATCTGGCTCTTGGATTGGGTTTTGCAGACTGCGTGAAGGGCTTCCAGAACATGACGCTGGATGAGTGCAGAGCACTTGGCGTGAACAAGTCAATGATCCATGTGGACTTCATGATCGGATGCGCTGACATGAACATCACTGCAAAGACGCGTGACGGGAAGCAGGTTCCTATCTTCCGCAACGGGAACTGGGCTTTCTGAGACTTCAGTCAACCGAACAGATGATGCCGCCTGCAAGGACCGTGTCACCGTCGTAGATGACAAGGCTCTGGCCGCAGGTGGCAGCTTTGACGGGAGTGTCGAACTCGGCGCAGAGGTTATCCATTCTGTCCATGTAGACCTTGCATGAGACAGGAGTCCCTGTGGAGCGGATCTTCGCAGAGGCATGTATCGGATAAGGTAGATCCTCGATCGAGACCCAGTTGATGTTAGACGCACGGACAACTGTGTTGACGGTCTTGTCCTCGTAGCCCACAACAACCCTGTTGTTGACCACATCCAGAGAAATGACATACAGAGGCTTCGGTGCAGAGACTCCGAGGCCTTTTCTCTGCCCTATGGTGTAGTTCCAGATTCCGTTGTGATGGCCCAGAATGCGCCCTTCAGTGTCGACGATATCACCAGGCTTCGGCTCCACATCCAGAAGGTCGGAATAGCTTCCGCTGTAGAAATCCTGGCTTTCAGGATGCCCCTGCGGATGGAAGCCAAGAAAGACATCGATCTCCCTGACGTCTTTCTTGGTCATCTCGCCCAACGGGAAAAGGGTTCCGCCAAGCTGCTTCTGTGAGAGCCTGTAGAGGAAGTAGCTCTGGTCCTTGATCGGGTCGACTCCCCTCTTGAGGCAGAACCTTCCGCCGTTCTGCTCTATTCTTGCATAGTGTCCAGTTGCGAACTTGTCAAAGACCAGGCCAGCGGCTCTGGCATACTCGACCATAGCGCCGAACTTGATCTTCTGGTTGCACCAGATGCAGGGGTTCGGGGTTCTGCCGCTAAGGTACTCATCCTTGAAGTTCTTCAGGACCGTTGACTCGTACAGCTCGGATATGTCAAGAACGGTATGCGGGATTCCAAGCTTCTCGCAGATCTCACGGGTCTCAGTGATCTCCTTCTCCTTGTTAGGAGAGAAACATGCATCCTTCATGTAGTCACCGTTGAAAACCCGCCCCTCCTTCCAGAGCGACATGGTCACTCCCATGACCTCGTGTCCCTGCTTCTTGAGAAGATATGCTGCAACGGAGGAGTCAATGCCCCCGCTCATCCCTACAAGTACCTTCATTGTCCCTTTACCTTCATTATCACGTTCAAAGCCCCGCTTCCGCCCTCGGATGCCTTGGGGACGAGCACTTCACGCACAAGCGCACTGTTTTTGCAAAGCGCAACCACAGCAGGTCTGAGCACGGCTTCACCGTTCTCGGAGTGCAGGCCTTTGCCGGTGACTATCCTGACCTTCCTCAGGCCTCTGGTCTGGCAAAGCTCGAGAAACTGCCTTGTTGCAACCAGAGCCTCCTCCAGCTTCATCTCATGAAGGTTCAATTCATCCTGTGCGTCCATACGCCTGATTTCGTTTATGGAAGGCCCCTTGGCCTTGCCTTGTGCATCATCACGGGCACGTTTTGACAAAGCCCTGCTTTCGTCGTGGGTGCTTTCCCATTGGGTGTAAATGTCGGCGAAACTCTGCTTTGCCACAGGCTGCTCCTTGAC